>Ga0154791_115_pt2 | contig 93524 bp, 87 predicted proteins | sample Rifle2008BG16ft_FD_105799 | JGI IMG/M metagenome (GOLD analysis project Ga0154791, IMG submission 105799) | Actinobacteria bacterium RBG_16_68_21
TTGGACGTTGGACCTTCGACGGAAGAAGGGCATGCCCCGAGCTCACGTCTTGTAGGCGACAGGCGACGGGTGACGCTCTTGCGGGCAGCGGGCAGCGGGCAGCGGATAGCGGATGGCGACTCCTTCCGGGCAACGGATAACGGGTAACCGGGAACGCCATGACACCGATCCCCGTTACCCTCCTTCGACGAGCATGTTCGACCTCGACGACGCACCCGAGCCGGTTCCCAGCCGCCCTGCTTCCCCGAAGTGGCCCTATGCGCTGGTGGCGCTGTTCCTCACCATCGGCGTGCTGGTGCTGCTCGCCTGGCCGGTAAAGCTGCCCTACTACGCGATGTCGCCCGGGCCGGTCGAGGACGTCGCCGATCTCGTCGTCATTCGAGACGTGCCCCGGTACGACTCGGAAGGAGCGTTCTATCTGCTGACCGTGAGTCTGCGGGGTGAGGTCAATCCTTTCGAGTGGCTGGAGGCCAAGTACTTCGACACCCAGATCGATCTGGTGCCTGCGGACGTCATCCGGCCTCCGGGAGTCACCCAGGAGCAGGTCACCCGGTCGAACCAGGACGCGATGAACGAGTCGATCGACAGCGCGATCTACGTGGCGCTCCATCGGCTCGGGTACGACGTGCAGTTCGCCGGCGACGGCGTCAAGATCCTGGATGTGGTCGCCGATTCGCCGGCGCAGGGCGCGCTACAGGTGGACGACATCATCACTCGCGTCGACGGTACCGACGTGCACACGGTGGACGAGGCCTCGGCGCGGATCAGGGAGTTCACCCCGGGCGACACGATCACCCTGGAGGGGACTCGCGCCGGCGAGCCGCTCACGGTGAGCATCACCCTCATCGAGCATCCCGACATTCCCGGGGCAGCCATGGTGGGCATCGTTCTCGACACCGTGAATCTGAGGCTCGATCTCCCCATAGACGTCAGCGTCGACCCCGGAAACATCGGCGGGCCATCGGCCGGCCTCGAATTCACCCTCACCGTTCTCGACCTGCTCACCCCCGGTGACCTGACCCAGGGCCACGTGATCGCCGGGACCGGCACGATTCGGTTCGACGAGACGGTGGGGCCGATCGGTGGTGTTCGCCAGAAGGTGTACGCGGCGCGCAGCATCGGCGCGGAGGTCGTGTTCGTTCCCCGCGACAACTACCCGGACGCCATCACCGCGGCAGACGACGCGATCGTGGTGGTGGCGGTGGACACGCTGCAGGATGCCCTCGACTACCTCGACACCCTCCAACCGGCTCCGGCGATGGTGGCTGCGGCCCCGGGTCCTTGACCGGCTACCCGGGGGGTACCGGGGTATCGTCAAGCCGATGGCCGAGGACACATTGGGTCCCGACACGTTTTCCACGCGCGGTATCCCCACTTCCCGCCGTGGTTACGACCGCAAGGTCGTCGACGCGCTCGTCGCCGACGCGGTGGTCGCGTGGACCGCTCTTGAGAGCCGTCACCGGGAGCTCGTCGCCGCGATCGAGAGGTCCGGTGGGCTGGAGTATCTGGAGCGTGATCTCGGTGCGATTGCCGCGGATGTGGGCAGGATCCTCACCGCTGCCACCGAGGCGGCGGAGGGACTGCGTTCCCGGGCCGAGGCCGACGCCGCCAGGGTGAAACAGGACGCGGGTGCCGCTGCCGCAGAGCGCCTCAGCGCGGCGTCCTCGCAGGCCGAGGCCATGATCACCGAAGCCGATCGTCAGGCCTATGGGCTGCGGCGAGATGCCTGGGACGCCGGGATGTCCCTTCTGGCCGGCGTCCGACTTGTCGTCGACGACGTCTTGGCCGCAGCCGAGGATCAGGCTCAGGTGATTCGCGCCGATGCCGAGAAGGAGTCGCACCGGCGCTCGATGATGACCCGCAAGGAAGCGGAGGAGATCATCCGTAACGCCAAATTCGAGGCGGATCGCCAGCTGAACATGGCGCGGGAGCTCGCCCAGGAGATGCTCGACCGGGTCCAGGGAGCCGAGTCGTCCGTGATCCCCACCAATGCCGAGCGGCAGCGGAGACGCGAGATCATGGATCAGATCGAACGGATCCGGGCGGAGCGAACCATCGAGGACGTCACGGTGCTTCCCGCCGAACGCGCGCCCACTCCCGGCGAGACGCCCAGAGTCCTCTTCGGGGTGCTCGACCCGCAGGCACCCGATCTGAGCGACGCGCTCGCCGCCGAGGTAGAGAGCATGCGCGGTGATGAAACGACACCGCGGCGGTCCAGGAGTCGTGCCGTCGAACCGACGGCGCCGGCCAGGAGAGCGGCCCCACCGGTACCGGCAGCCGACGACGTCGGCACGCTGTTCGAAGCACTCCGGGTGACCGCCGAGCACGAACCGGTGGCACCCGATGCCTCCGGGGACCCGATGGCACTGCGCGACCGTCTCGTGCTCCCGCTGCACAACCAGGGCCTGCGCGACACCAAACGGCGAATCGTCGACCTGCAGAATGCCGGACTCGAGGCGCTGAAGGTGTCCCGGGCGTGGTCTCCGGATCAGGACATGATCGCCGGGCAACTGGGCCCGGCTATGGAGGCGGTCATCCAGAAGGCGGCGGCGGCCGGAGCCGAGGCCGCCCGGCTGCTCGGCGGGGTGGCCAAGGCCAGGCCGTACGTGGGGACGCGCTCCCATGAGTTGGTGAAGGCGATGGCTGGTGACCTGGCCTCCGGGTTGCGCGGTGCCTTGTCCTCCGGGGGCGGTCCCGCCGAGGTGACTGCGACGGTGAGCAGGGTGTTCCGGGCATGGCGGGGCGACCAGGCGGAGCGCTGGGTTCGGGCGATCACCTTTGCGGCGTATCACGACAGCCTGCTCGCCGCCGCTGCCGCCGGCGGCGTCTCCCGGGTCGTCGGTGTGGGGACGGGGAGGCCGTGCCAGGCTTGCCCGGGTCCGGGAAGTGTCGAATGGGAGCCGGGGGGATCTCCCCCCGAGGGGATGCGGGTGCCCCCGGTCGACCTCGACTGCCTGTGCACGGTGAGAGTGGTCAACTGATCGATCGTTACCCGTTACCCGTTCCCCGTTCCCCGTTCCCCGGGACGGAACGAACCGGTTCCTGCTCTTGACGGGTAACTGGTAACCGGTAACCGGTGGCTGGCAACCGGTAACGGTCCTCCCGGCACCTCGCCCGCCTGCTTCCCGTAGACTCCGTTCTTGATGATTCCCGGCGAGCCCACCGAACCGACCCCGATTTCGTTCCGTCGTCGTGCCTCCGGCCGTCGCCGCTGGCTCGGTGTGGTCATCGTCGTGGTGGTCCTGCTGCTCCTATCACTGCGGGGGCTGGCCACCTTCTGGACCGACTACCTGTGGTTCGACTCGGTGGGGTTCTCCTCCGTGTGGACCACCCTCGTGTTCAGCCGGGTGATGCTCGTCCTCATCGCCACCGCGGTGGCCTTTGCCCTGATGTTCGCCAACCTGGTCCTCGCCGACCGACTCGCCCCGCGGACCCTGCTGCCTGCGGGTAGTCCCGACGAGGAGATAGTCGAACGATTCCAGGGATGGGTGGGTCCGCGCCTCGTCAGATTCCGTCTTGCCGTCGCCGGCTTCTTCGGACTGCTCATCGGTCTCGGGGCGGGATCGTGGTGGGAGGACTGGTTGCTCTACCGCAACCACCAGGGTTTCGGGATCGCCGATCCGGTGTTCAACAAGGACGTCGGTTTCTACGTGTTCGACGTTCCCTTCTATCGGGACCTGTTCGGATGGGCGTTCCAGTTCTTCCTCATCGCCACACTGGTCGTCGCCGCTCTCCACTACCTCAACGGTGGAATCCAGGTGCAGCCGCGTCGCCAGCGGGTGGCGTCCGGGGTGAAGGTGCACCTGTCGGTGCTCATCGCCGTGCTCGCCCTGCTCAAGGCGGGGGGCTACTGGCTGGACCGCTACGACCTCGTGTTCAGCAGCCGCGGGGCCGTCGTCGGGGCGACCTACACAGACGTCCACGCCCAGCTACCGGCGCTGAACCTGCTCATCGGCATCTCGGTGGTGGCCGCGGTCCTCCTCCTCGTCAACATCCGGATGAAGGGATGGACCCTGCCCGCGGCGGCGGTAGGACTGTGGTTGGTCACCTCGATCGCCCTGGGAGGCATCTGGCCGGCGGCGATACAGCGGTTCTCGGTGCAGCCCGACGAGATCAACAAGGAACTGCCCTACGTGGCTCGCAACATCGATTTCACCCGCCAGGCGTATGGCCTCGACACGGTCGAGGTTCGTGACTTCGCCGCCGCCGACGACCTGAGCGCGGGCGATGTAGCCGCCAACGGAGCGACGATCTCCAACGTGCGGCTGTGGGATCCGAGCGTCCTCCTCACCACCTACCGGCAGCTTCAGGAGTTGCGTCCCTTCTATCAGTTCCTCGACGTCGATGTCGATCGCTACATGGTGGATGGGGTGCTCAATCAGGTCATGCTGTCGGGTCGGGAGCTCGACGACTCGAACCTTCCCGACTCCGGTTGGGTGAACAAACACCTGGTGTTCACCCATGGGTTCGGAGCTGTCGTGAGCCCGGCGAATACCGTCACTGTCGAGGGCCAACCGGACTTCCTGGTCAAGGACATCAACCCGGCCGACGGCGTCCCCTCGACGCTGGAGATCACCCAGCCCCGGATCTACTTCGGCGAGGCGCTCGAGTCGGGCTCGTACGTGTACGTCGGCACCAAGGAGATGGAAGTCGACTTCCCGGTCGAGTCGGGGTCGGAGACCGTTGCCTTCAACTCCTACGACGGAGCAGGCGGCATCCAGGTGGGGAGCATCTTCCGCCGCGCCGCGTTCGCGTTGCGCTTCGCCGACGTCAACACCTTGATCTCGGGCCAGATCACCTCGGACAGCCGGGTGCTCATGGTGCGCAACCTGCGCGACATCCTCACCAAGGCCGCTCCATTCCTCTATCCCGACGCCGACCCCTACCTGGTGGTGGTCGACGGCCACCTTGTCTGGGTGCAGGACATGTACACGGTGACCGACCGGTTCCCCTATTCGACGCCAGCCGGAAGCGATGCTGCCACCGCCAACGCGGTGAATCCCGCCACCGGCCGCCTCAGCACCCGCTCCGGCCTGCCGAGTGACTTCAACTACATCCGCAATTCGGTGAAGGCGACCGTCGACGCCTACGACGGAACGGTTCGGTATTACGTGGTCGACGATACCGACCCGCTGATCCGCTCCTACCGGGACATCTTCCCCAGCCTGTTCAGCACGTTCGATGAGATGCCGACGGTGCTGCGGGACCACCTGCGCTATCCGGAGGACCTGTTCCGGGTGCAGTCGGATCTCTACACCCGGTACCACGTCACCGATTCCCGGGTGTTCTTCAACAACGGCGACCCGTGGGAGATCGCCCGCGATCCCTCGACAACGCCCATCGAGACACTGCGGGCCCAGTTCACCGTGGACAATCGCCCGATGGTGCCTTACTACCTGCTGATGCAGTTGCCCGACGAGGACCGGCTCTCCTATCTGGCCGCTCAGCCGTTCACCGCGGCCACCCGGCCGAACATGGTGTCGTTCCTGGTGGCCAAGTCGGATGCCGACTCGTACGGCGACCTGGTCGACTTCGAACTTCCCCGCGATTCCTTCGTCGATGGTCCCGGCCAGGTGGGTGCCCGGATCAACCAGGACACCACCATCTCCGCGGAGTTCACGCTGCTCGGCCAGGAGGGTTCCGCGGTGATCCAGGGGAACATGCTCGTGGTGCCGATCCGGGAGTCGTTCCTCTACGTGCAGCCCATCTATCTCTCGGCGCGGAGCGGCGGCTCCGACCTCGCCGCCCTCCCCGAGTTCAAGCGGGTGATCGTCGTCTTCGGGGGCCGGATCGAGATGCGCAACACCCTCGCCGAGGCGCTCTCCGCGGTGTTCGGTGAGTCGTCCGGCGACGGCACCGAACCTCCCTTGCCCACCGATGTGCTCACTGCGGCTGCCCAACTGCTGCAGCGCGCCGACGAGGCCTACGTCAGGGCGGACACCGCGCTGCGCGACGGCGACCTCGGGACCTATCAGTCCGAGCTGGAAGCCGCCCGCAACCTGGTGGACCAGGCACGGAACCTGCTCGAACAGGCTGCCACGACCTCGACCACCACGACCACGACGGCTCCGGGGGCATAGGACCGCCGGCTCGGAGGCGCTCGGGGCGAGCGACTCGGAACCGAGCAAGCGTCGCGTCTGTTTCGGCGTCCCGTCCATCAGGGTGGCGTCAGGATGTCTCACCGTCGTCTCGGCCCGGAGTAAACCTGAGATGTGGGCCATGCTGTTCCTGCCTGCGGGACCCGCCGGATTCACGGATCGGCGCTGCTTGGCATCGTCGGCGCCGCCGGAGCGGCGCTATTCGCCCTCACCGGTCACCATGCCATCGCCATGGCTGTGGGCGGCGGTGTGCTGACCTGGGGTTCATTGGCTGCGGGCCGGATCGTTTTCCAGTGGTTCGACCGCCCCCACCAGGAGGGAATGGAGCTGTGGTGGAACCTCGTGCTCGTCTGTCTGGTGCTCGGCGGGCTGGCGGGACTGTGGCTCATGGCCCTGGCTCTACCGACCTGATCGGTTGACCGGGAGGCGATTCTCAGCGGCCCGTCAAATTCCCACGACGCCGCGTCAGGGACCCGTCAAGGCCATCGGCTCCTGACGTCTCGCTCCTCACAATCCTGGCGAGGCCGTTCACCCGCGGCCGGACCGGGCAAGGGAAGGCCACCGTGAACGGGCGGGACATCAAGCGGAGGCTTCTCGGTCGGCCGTTCGCATCGCACGAAGAGGGCCATCAGCTCCTCCCCAAGCGCCTGGCGCTCCCGGTGTTCGCCTCCGATCCGCTTTCCTCGGTGGCGTACGCCAGCGAGGAAGCCATGCTGGTGCTGGCCCTCGCCGGGACGGCCGCGCTGCGGTTGGTTGTGCCCATCTCCCTGGCGGTCGCCACCCTCCTCCTGATCGTGATCGTGTCGTACCGACAGACGATCCGGGCGTACCCCGACGGGGGTGGCGCCTTCATCGTGGCCAACGACAACCTGGGCATCCGGGTGGGGGCGATCGCAGCGTCGTCGCTGCTCACCGACTATGTGCTCACCGTCGCCGTGTCGGTGGCGGCTGGGGTGGCGGCGATCACGTCGGCGGCCCCGGGGCTCATTCCCTGGCGGGTCGAAATATCGCTCGTCTTCGTCGCCCTGCTCACTGTGGCCAACCTGCGGGGCGTCAAAGAGGCCTCGAAGATCTTCGCGCTGCCTACCTATCTGTTCGTCGTCACCGTACTCGCCATGCTCGGCACCGGTTTCGTCAGATGCGCGTTGGGCAGCTGTCCGACGGCGGTCTCGTCCACGGTGCCCATCGAGGCCCAGGTGGGATCGGTGGGTCTGTTCCTGATCCTGCGGGCTTTTGCCTCCGGGTCCACTGCCCTGACCGGCGTCGAGGCGATCGCCAACGGGGTTCAGGCGTTCCGGACTCCCAAGGCACAGAACGCCGCCAGGACCTTGACGGTGATGGGGACGATCTCGATCACCATGTTCCTCGGCATTTCCGCGCTCGCCCGACTCTCCGAAGTCCACATCTCAGAGGGCACGATCGACCACTACGGGACGGTCATCTCTCAAATCGGCAGGGCCACCTTCGGTGCTGGGGCCGGCTTCTACGCCCTGCAGGTGTTCACCGCCGCGATTCTGGTGCTCGCGGCGAACACCGCCTATCAGGACTTCCCCCGGTTGTCGGCGATTCTGGCCCGGCACCGCCTGATGCCGCGGCAATTCCGCAACCGCGGGTCTCGTCTCGTATTCTCCAACGGGGTCGTCGTCCTCGCCATCGCCGCGGGTGCGCTGCTGGTCGTCTTCGGCGCCGAGGTCTCGCGGCTGATTCAGCTCTACGTGATCGGCGTCTTCACCGCATTCACACTGAGCCAGGCCGGCATGGTCCGCCACTGGCTGCGGACCCGCGAGCCGGGATGGACGCGATCGGTGGTGATCAACGCTGTCGGGGCGGCCACCACAGGCCTGGTCCTGGTGATCGTCGCCATCGTGAAGTTCAGCCACGGCGCCTGGATCGTGCTGGTCGCGGGCCCGTTGCTGGTCACACTGATGCTGTCCATTCGACGCCATTACCGCAGGGTTGCCGATCACCTGCGGGTCATCCCGGAGGCCGCCCAGCCGCGAGCGACCCGAATCCTGGTGCTGGTCGCTCATCCCGACGAGCGGGCCGACCGGGCGCTGCGATATGCCACCCTCGTCCAATCCGAGACGGTTCTCTGCATCCACGCCGAGGAGGAGGGGTCGGCCGAACTGGAGCTCACCCGAGGGTGGGACATGGCTCACCCCGAGCACCCACTCGAGGTCCTCCCCGGGCGCGGGTCGGTGTCGGGCCGCATCATCGACCGGGTCAGAATCGAGCGCGACCGCAACCCCGGCTCCACCGTCACCGTCGTCATGGGCGATCGGGTCAACAATCGCCCCATCGACGCCCTCAGCCATCGGCACAGCCTTGCCATCAAGGCGAGGCTGTTGTTCGAGCCCGGCGTGGTGGTCTCGGATCTCAATGTGCTCAGGCGGTCGCGGCGCAGCGCGTTGGCGCCGATGCCGATCACCCACGTCGAGCAGGTCGTGCTGATCTCGGATCTCACCCGTCCGATCCGGGAGGCCATCGCCTATGCGCGTTCGCTCGGCACCCCGCTGCGCGCCGTCCACATCGATGTCGATGGGGATCAGCGGGAGCGCGTTGAACGCCACTGGGCGGGCGCCGGGTACGACTTCCCTCTCGACGTCATCGACAGCCCCTACCGGCGGATCGTCGATCCGCTCGTGCGATACCTGAGGGATCGTCGCCGTCAGGCCTTGCCCGGTACGGTGATCTGCGCGGTCATACCCGAGTTCATCGTTCCCGGCCGGGTCGCCCAGCTCCTCCACAACCAGACCGGGCTGGCGATCAAGGGGGCGCTGGCCAGGGAGACGGGGATCGCAGTGACCAGCGTGCCGTTCCATCTGCCAAGCGTCGGGACGCTGCCGGTCGATGGGCGGTGACCGCCGAAAGGGCTGCCGCCCCCTCCGTCAGTATCGGTCGACAACCCCGTCAGGAAGTCGTCAAGACCACCTGGCGACCGGCCGCAAACGAGTACACCAAGAGCGACCGTCTGCCGCGGGCGAGTCGCTGGAGGGTGACTGTGGGTGGCATCGGGTTCGAACGAAGGCAGATCACCGCGGAGGCCGGCGCCAAGCCGCGTCGGCAACGGGGGGCACTGCCGACCAGACCCGGCATGGCGCGGAAGAATGCTCGCGGCCGTCGGCGGCTCCCTTCGCCGGGGAGTGGAGCCCTGGTTGTGGTGTGTGTCGAATTCGCCCTCGTCGCTGCCGTGGCGGTGCTGGCGCTGGCGGTCGCCGTGGTCGTGAGCGTCTTCTGAGGGCGTCGTTCCCGTGTTGACCCGGCCGTCATCGGATGATCTGCGGATCATCGGCCAGTTCACCGGGCGCATCTTCCTGGCGTTTGCAGGCGTGTCCGTCCTCCCTCTGGTCGCGGCCATCGGCGTGGGGGAGTGGGCTCCGGGTGGATCGTTCCTCCTGATGCTCGGGGTGTTCGCGATTCTCGGTGCCGCGCTGACACGGCTGCCGACCTCGCGTCCCCTGGACATCAGGCACGGAGTGGTGGTGGTCGCCCTGGGCTGGCTGCTGGTACCGGCGGTGGCGGCGATCCCCCTGGCCTTGTCGGGGCACTTCTCAGACTTCATCGATGTCTATTTCGACGCGGTGAGCGGACTGACCACCACCGGGTTGTCGGTTCTCCAGGATCTCGACCATCTTGCCTTGTCACTCAACCTGTGGAGGCACCTGCTTCAGTTCCTCGGCGGACTGGGAATCGTTGTGGTTGCGGTGTGGCTCTCGGTGGGAGGAGCCGGTCTGGCGCTGTCGCGTAGCGAAGGCAGAGAAGACAAGATCCTCCCGTCCATCTCGTCGACCAGTCGCTTCATCTGGCGAGTCAGCCTGGTCCATATGGCGGTGGGCGTCGCTGTCCTCTTCGGGGTGAGCTTCGTATTCCTCGGGTTCACCTCGGGGCGGAGCCTCTTTCACGCCCTGATGATCTTCTTTGCGGCGTTCTCCACAGGTGGGTTCTCGGTTCAGAGCACCAGCCTGGGGTATTACCACTCGCCGATCCTGGAGGCGGCCGCCGGAGGGATCATGCTTGCGGGGACGATGAGCTTCCAACTCCACTTTGCGCTGTGGCGGCGCCGCTTTCGGGAGGCTGTGCGCAACCTGGAGACCCGGTCGTTCCTGACCACGTTCGTGACTCTTCTGGTCGTCACCATGGTCGGGCTCGCCACGCTGGGGACGTACCACGGCATCCTCGGCCATGCTCGTCAAGGCTTGTTTCAGTTCCTGTCGGCACACACGACCACCGGCTTCTCCACCGTCCCTTCGAGCGAGCTCGCCGGGTGGACCGGCCTCGCCTTTGCGGGGATGGTGACGGCAATGGCTCTGGGAGGCATGGCGGCGTCGACCGCCGGGGGCGTAAAGGCTCTGCGGGTGGGTCTCACCGCCAAGGTGCTGAAGAACGAGTCGAAGCGGGTGATGATGCCCCCCGGGTCGGTCATCCCGATCGGGTACTTCCAGGACGGTCATCGGAGGATGACCGTCGAGGTGGCCCACGCCGCCATGTTCATCACGCTGCTGTATCTGGGTCTCTATCTGGTCGGGACCGGAGTCGGGATCGCCTACGGCTATTCACTGCAGGACGCCCTCTTCGAGTCGGTGAGCGCAGGGGGGACCGTGGGGCTCTCGGTCGGGATAACCGACCCTTCGATGCCGGTGGTGCTCCAGATCGTCTACATGTGCGAAATGTGGCTCGGGCGCCTCGAGTTCCTGGCGTTCTTCGCGTTGATCGGCACCCTGTGGTCCGCAGTGCGAGGGCGGTAGGCAGTGCGACGCGCCATCACCGTGATGCTGTCCGTCGCCTGGTCGTTATGCCTCGCCGCGCCGGCGATCGCCGAGGTGGCCGTCATCGACGTCGCCGAACTGCTTCGCGACCCCGCCGCGTATGCGGCGCCCGACGTTGCCGAGGTCCGCCTGCGCGGCGAGCTGGTGGGGGACTTCGGGCATCGCCAGGACGCGGTGTGGACTCAACTGAACCAGGACTCATACAGCGCGGCGCCGATTCTGAGCGGTGGACCGCTGGCCGGGGGCAATCAGGGCATCGCGGTGCGCATCCCCCTGGCGATCTGGCACGAGGCAGGGCCTCCAGGTGGCTATCGCCACCGGGGAGCGATCGTCGAGGTCGCCGGGGCGTGGCGCTATCACGATCCGGATCGGTCCGGCGAGTCGTATTTAGACGCCACGAGTTTCAGGATCTTGGAACAGTCGGCCCCCCTTCATGAGCAGTTCCCCCGGCTTCGACTTCTGGTCGGCTGGGTCCTGCTGGTCGGAGCCGGATTGATCGCGGGAACCCGTGGACACCGGGCGGGGGATTGACCCGGCAACCAACGGCTGCTCCTGGGGGACGCCGCCTGCATACCGCAGGGGATTCCAACCAACTGCGCTAAGCCGGCGTCAGGCTGGTTCCATCGCCTCGTACGGCGTGCTACTCATCACGGTCTATGGCCGACCTGATCGCGGTGGTGGGTGGTTTCGGGTTCTTCGTGTTCGCCGCATGGTTCGTTCGGCTGTGCGAATCGCCGATCGGCCCGCGAGAATCGCAGGTCGGCCAGATCAAATCCGGTGCGCCGTGAGTTGGGAGAACGCCGTCGGCCTCGTCGTCGCCATCGGGCTGCTCGTTTACGTGGCTTTGGCCCTCATCGACCCTGAGCGTTCCTGATGGTCGGCAGGGGATTGCTCCAGATTGGTGCGCTGGTGGCCGTGGTGGTCGTCCTCACCCCCTACCTCGGTCGATACCTTGCCCGGGTGTTCTCGGGAGGCTCGGCTTCCGGAGACCGGGTGTTCCTCCCCGTCGAACGGACCTGTCCGGATCGCAACACGTCGCCGCGGTCGAGAGCGGTGTGCAGTCGATCCCCGGGGGCCCGGTCGCCTCCCAGGTGGCGACCAAATAGCTGGGTACCAACGGAGGGGGCTACTTCAACACCAACTCGTCATACCCTTTCGAGAATCCCAACGGCGTGACCGACTTCCTCGAGATGCCGGCCATCGTCCTGATCCCGTTCGCCACCACCGCCACCTACGGGGAGATGGTGGGAAGCCGGCGGCAGGGTCAGGTGATCCTGGCGGTGATGGCGGTGTTGTGGCTGGGCTCGGTCGGGGTAGCGGCGTGGTTCGAATCGGGGGCAAGCGGCGCCCTCAGCGCAATCTGCGTCGACCAGACGACTTCGCTGGGGGCACCGGGCGGGAGTCTCGAGGGCAAAGAGGTCCGGTTCGGAGCCATGGCTTCGGCGACCTGGGCTCCATCCCCGACCCTCGGCGGTCGACTACGACGCGGCGGGATCAGGGGCAACCAACTACGGGCCTACCAATCCCGAGTTCCTGGAGACGGTGGCGGCGAGGGTCGGCACATATCGGACTGGGAACGGCCTCGACGACGGCGTGGCTGTCCCGGTGGATGCGGTCACGGCCTCCGCGTCGGGGCTGGATCCCCACATCTCGGTGCGCAACGCCCGGCTGCAGGCACCACGGGTGGCTGCGGCCCGCGGCCTCGACCTGGACACTGTGCTCGACCTCGTTGCCCGAGCGACCTCGCCTCCCGACCTGGGATTCCTGTCCGAGCCCGCGGTGAACGTCGTGACACTCAACCTCATGCTCGATGAGGCAACCGGCGCGGACCCGAGTACCTTGCAGCCATGACTCGGGGTCGCCTCCGCATCTTTCTCGGTGCCGCTCCCGGCGTCGGCAAGACGTACACCATGCTCGACGAGGCGCACGCTTTGCGCGTCAAGGGGAGAGACGTGGTGGTCGGGTTCGTCGAGACCCACGGTCGCGCGGACACCCAGGCCCGAGTCGGTGATCTCGAGGTCGTCCCGCGGCGCCGGGCGAGGTATCGCGATACGGTGTTCGAGGAGATGGATCTCGCCGCGGTGCTCGCCCGTCATCCCGAGGTGGCGCTGGTCGACGAACTGGCGCATACCAACGTTCCCGGTTCGGGCCACGAGAAGCGCTGGCAGGACGTCGACGAGCTGCTCGACGCCGGGATCGATGTCACCACGACGCTCAACATCCAGCACCTGGAGTCGCTCAACGACGTCGTGTTGTCGATCACCGGTGTCTTGCAGCGGGAGACCATCCCCGACGAGGTCGTGCGCCGCGCCGACGAGATCGAGTTGATAGATCTCACCCAGGAAGGGGTCAGGGATCGATTGGCGGCCGGGAAGATCTATCCCGCCGAGCGGGTCGATGCCGCCCTCGCCAACTACTTCCGACCAGGGAACCTATCGGCGCTGCGGGAGCTTGCCCTGTCGTGGACCGCAGATCGGGTGGACGAGACCCTTGCCCGCTACCGGAACACCCAAGGGATCGTCGACCTCTGGGAGACCAAGGAACGGGTCGTGGTCGCCATCGCCGGGGCTCCGAGTGGCGACGCGATCGTGCGTCGCGCCGCTCGGATCGCGATGCGATCCCACGCCGAGCTGCTCGGGGTGCACGTGATTCCTACGGATGGGCTGACGTCGGAGTCGAGCGACGATCTCGCCACCCAGCGCAGCCTGCTGGAGGATCTGGGTGGCTCGTACCACGAGGTGCTCGGCGACGACGTGGGGGATGCCCTGATCGCCTTTGCCAAGGGCGAGAACGCAACCCAGATCGTTCTTGGAGCATCGAGCCGATCGCGCCTCGACCAGATCAAGCGAGGCTCGCCCCTGCTCGGGGTGATTCGGAAAGCGGGTTCGGTCGACGTGCACGTGATCTCCCATGAGCACGCCAATCCGCCGGCCCCGTCGCGCCGCCACCGAGGGGTAGCCACCATCTCCGGCCGACGCACCGTGGCGGCGCTCCTGACGGCTGCCGTCGGGCTTCCTTTCTCGACGGTGCTGATGCGCGCCGGGGGTGCCGACTTCGGCCTCGAGAACGTCCTCCTGGTCTTCGTGGCCATCTGCGTGTTGGTGGCGCTCATCGGTGGGGCGATCCCGGCGCTCGCCGTCTCGTTGGTTGCCTTCTCTGTCGCCAACTGGTTCTTCGTCTACCCGCTGCACACCTGGTCGATCGCTCGCGCCTCGGACGTGGTGGCCCTCGTGGTGTTCCTCGGGGTGTCGTCGGCGGTAGGACTGCTCGTCGGAGTCTCCACGAAGAGAGGGGCCGACGCCCGCCGAGCCCGCGCCCAGGCGGAGGGCCTGGCGGCGGCGATCGTGGCGTCGCCGGCATCCGGAGTCGGCGTGATCGAGGGTGTCGTCAACCGGATTCGAGACACCTTCGGCCTCGAGGCGGTGGCGGTGTTCGAGCAGAGCGGGGACTCCTGGGAGGTGCTCGCCGGGGCGGGGCGTCCCCCGATGAGTCGGCCATCCGACGCCGCAGACCTGATAGCCATCAGCGAAGTCACCCTCCTCGGGCTGCGCGGTGGCCGTCTCACCGTCGATGATCGTGCCGTGCTCCATGCCTTCGCCGGCCACATCGGGAGGCTGATCGAACGCCGCGCCCTGGAAACGGAGGCGTTGGCATCCGAGAGCATGGCGCAGGCCGATCGCCTTCGCACCGCGCTGCTCGGTGCCGTGTCCCATGACCTGCGCACCCCGATCGCCGCCGTCAAGGCGTCGGTGACGAGTCTGCTGGAGACGGAGGTCGACTGGAGCCCCGAACAGGTCAACTCGTTCCTCAAGGCGATACTCCAAGACACGGAGCGCCTCAACCGCCTGGTGGGTCAGCTTCTCGATGCAAGCCGAGTCCAGGCGGGTGCGGTACACGTGTTCTTCCGTGCTGTTGGCGTGGAGGAGGTGGTGAATTCGGCGCTGTCAGGGATCAGTCAGGGCCTGGAACGCGTCGTCGTCGACGTTCCCGAGATGCTGCCCGACGTGCAGACCGACCCCGGGCTGCTGGAACGGGTGGTTGCCAACCTCATCGAGAATGCCCTCGCCTGGTCACCCGAGGACACTTCGGTCGTAGTGACCGCCGGGTTGGTCGCAGGGAGAGTGGACCTTCGGATCGTGGACCGGGGCTCGGGGATCCTCACCACCGATCGCGAGCGGATCTTCCAGCCGTTCCAGCGTCTCGGCGACTCGGCGCGGGGCTCCGGTGTCGGCTTGGGACTTGCCGTTGCCCGCGGGTTCCTGGAGGCGATGGGCAATGAATTGATGATCGATGACACACCCGGGGGAGGAACGACGATGTCGATCGGCTTGAAGGTTGCACTAGCCGGGTATGCCGCGGAATCGGCATGACCGACCCGGCGCGCATCCTCGTCGTCGACGATGAACCACAGTTGGTTCGGGCGTTGAGCATCAATCTGCGCGCTTTGGGATACCGCGTCGACACGGCTGTGTCCGGAGAGGATGCCCTGCGGAAGGCCGCCGCCCATCGCCCCGATGCGGTCATCCTCGATCTCGGGTTGCCCGGCATTGACGGCGTCGAGGTGATCCACGGACTGCGCGGTTGGACCCAGGTCCCGATCCTCGTGCTCTCGGTGCGTGAATCCGAGCGGGACAAGGTGATGGCGCTCGAGGCCGGTGCCGACGACTACGTGACCAAACCGTTCGGGATGGGCGAGCTGATCGCCAGGCTGCGAGCGGCATTGCGCCGATCGACGGTCGTCGACGAGGGAGGAGCCGTCGTCAAGACCGAGCACTTCACGATAGATCTGGCCGCCAAGCGTGTGATCGGTGGGGACGGCGACGAGATCAAGCTCACCCCCACCGAGTGGGGGATCGTCGAGGTTCTGGTGCGGAATCCGGGCAAGCTGGTCGGTCAGGTACAGCTGCTCCGGGAGGTCTGGGGTCCGCAATACGGCGAGGAGACCAACTATCTCCGCGTGTTCATTGCACAAGTGCGGCGCAAGTTGGAGCCGAACCCGCACCGGCCCCGCTACTTCATCACCGAGCCGGGCATGGGCTATCGGTTCGAGCCGGGCTCTACCCGCTAGTTCCTTCAGTATTCCGGGTGAGGCGTGTCGCCAGCACGATCGGAATGATCGTCAGCGCCACGACGAACAGCGCCACGACATTGGTGATCGGACGCTGCCGGGGCCGAACCAGCGAGGAGAAGATCCAGATCGGAAGCGTCTGTTGATTCCCGGCGGTGAAGGTGGTCACGATGATCTCGTCGAAGGACAGGGCAAATGCCAGCATCCCGCCGGCAATGAGCGCCGGACGTATCTGAGGAAGCAGCACGTGGCGGAAGGTCTGCCACCCATTGGCCCCGAGATCGGCCGAGGCCTCCAGCAGCGAATGGGAGGTGCGCCGCATCCGCGCCGCCACGTTGTTGTAAGCGATCGCCACCGCGAATGTGGCGTGACCGATGACAATCGTCCAGAAGGAGAACGGGATCCTGCCAAGCGAGATCGCCGAGCGCAGTGCGATCCCGGTGACGATTCCGGGAAGGGCGATCGGGAGCACGACGAACAGCGACACCGCCTCCCTGCCGAAGAAGCGCCGTCGCCACACCGCTGCCGCCGCCATCGTCCCCAGGATCAGGGCGATGACCGTCGCAGTCGCCGCCACACGCAACGAGAGCGAGAGAGCTCCTCGCACGTCACCGTTGTCCCACGCGATCCCGAACCATTCCAGCGTCAGCCCTGGCGGCGGGAAGGTGAACGCCGAGGACTCGGTGGTGAAGGCGTACAGCCCCACGATGGCGATGGGGATGTGCAGGAAGAGCAGCACCGCCCAGGTGGAGAGCCGCAGTCCGAGGTGCCTGCGTTTCATCACAGTGCCTCGAAGGCCCCGACTCGCCGGGCCACGTAGAGGTAGACGCCCATGATCACTATCGGGAAGAAGGTGAAGGCAGCGGCAAGGGGCAGGTTGCCCGCCACCCCCTGGTACGAGTAGATGGCGAGCCCGACGAACGGCGTCGAGTCACCGATGATCGTCGGAATGATGTAGTCGCCGAGGGTGAGCGAAAACGTGAATATCGACCCTGCGGCGATCCCCGGGATCGCCAACGGCCAGATCACCGTGCGGAAGGTCTGCAATGGCCTCGCCCCCAGGTCGGCGGAGGCCTCGAGGTACGACGTGGGGACCCGCTCGAGGGCTGCGTGAACCGGAAGGATCATGTACGGCAGCCATATGTAGACGAACACGATGAACTGCCCCAACGCCGATGCCGAAAGCGACGGCCCGCCGATGCCGGGGGCGGAGAGGGCGGCATCGAGGAGGAAGTTCAGCCCGAGCTTGTCGACGAACCAGAACAGAATGCCCTCGCGGGCGAGGATCAGCTTCCACGAGTACACCCGCACCAGGTATGACGACCACAACGGGATCAAGATGAGCACGAAGAACACCGCCCGCAACCGGCGCCCTGCGAAGCGAACCGCGTAGTAGGCGATGGGGAAGGCGACGATTGCCGCAGCGATGGTCACCGCGGTGGCCATCACCGTGGTTCGAATTGCGATGGAGATGTTCGAATCGGTGAACAGGTCGCCCCACGTGTCGAGTGTCAGTGTGCGATCGATGGTCCCGGAGAAGTCGTCGATGCTGAAGAACGACTGCGAGAGCAGGGCAAGCAGCGACCCCCCGTATACCCCGACCAGCCACAGCAGGGGGAGTCCGAGGAGCAGGGCGAGGCGCAGCCGGGGACGGTGATGCAGTGCCCCGGAGATGCGGTCGATCGGCCCGCGGGTGGTTTGTTCGGTCACCATCAGGGTGGTGAGCCGGGGGCCCGAAGGCCCCCGGCTCCCTCCTCGGGTCTATCTGCCGCCGATGACCGCGACGGAAGCGGTCACCCATTCGTGATACGGAACGCACTCCCCGCCCGTGCCGAAGCAGTCCGCCTGGGGCGTCTTCCAGAAGTGGATCAGGTCGAAGTTGCCGAGGCCATTGGTCTCGCATCCCTCGTCGGTGAGTAGTTCGTTGCCGGAGCAGGCTTCGAGGTTTGTCGGAACCGATCCGAACCATGCCGCCAGGTCACCCTGAAGCTTGGGGTTCAGAGACCACTCGAGCCACTCGTAAGCGCAATTCGGATGCGGCGCGTTGGCGTGCATCATCGTGGTGTCCGCCCACCCGGTGGCGCCCTCTTCGGGCACAACACTGCCGAGAGGAATTCCGGTGAACGACCCGTAGTTGACCTGGAACGGCCATGAGCTGGAGGCGACCACGCCCTCGTTGGCAAAGTCGTCCAACTGCACGAAGGCATCGTGCCAGTAGCGGAATACCAGGTCGCGCTGGGTGCGCATCAGCTCGAGCGAGGCATCGAACTGCTCACGGTTCAATGCGTAGGGATCGGTGATCCCCAGCTCGGGCTGGTGGGCCATCAGATACAGCGCGGCATCGGCGATGTAGATCGGGCCGTCGTACGCCGAGACCCGTCCCTGATTACTTGCGCCGTCGGGGAGCGTCTGCTCCTCGAACACGACGCTCCACGATGTGGGCGGCGTGTCACCGAAGACGTCGGTGTTGTACATCAGCACGTTGGAGCCCCATTGGTAGGGAACGCCGTAGTGCTTGCCGTCTACCGTGAACCATGGCGCATCCTGGAGCCGTTCGTCGACCTTGCTCCACGACGGGACGAGGTCGGTGTTCACTTCCTGGACGGTGCCGCCGGCGATCAGCCTGAGGCTGGCATCGCCGGATGCCGTCACCAGGTCGTAGTCGTTGGATCCCTGCATGAGCGCCACCATCTCGTCCGAGGTAGCGGCGGTCTTCACCGTCACCTGGCATCCGGTCGATGACTCGAACTCGGTGACCCAGTCGTATAGAGGGTCGGTGGACCCGTCCTCGATATAGCCTGCCCAGGCAATGATCGAGACGGCACCTTCGCCGTCACCGATCTCAGCGATCGGTCCGCCCGTCGTGGCGTCGTCATCGCTGCAGGATGCAGCGATGAGGGCGACAAGCATCCCGAGCGCCAGCAAACGGCGCTTGGTCATTGTGTTCCTCCTTGGTTGTTCTCTGCTGAGCCCTCGGACAGGTAGCGGCAGGCGTCGCGGTCCCATTGCAGGTTGACGGTGGCTCCGAAGAGTCCCCGGTCCTGGCTGGGGGCTTCGACGTTCTGCCGGACCACTTCGAGGGTGGTGTCGTGGGCTACCTCGACGGCATATCTCGTGAACATGCCCAGGTAGATCACGTCGACCACGGTTCCGCTCACGTCGCATGTCGAGACGTCCGCGGGGGGCGCATCGGCGACGTACAGCGAGATCTTCTCCGGGCGGACGGTGAAGGGAGCGGCGCGCCCGGTGAGCGCCTCGGCCAGGCCGGCGTGCACCACGTTGGACACCCCGACGAAGCCGGCCACAAATTCGTTTCGCGGCGCCTCATAGACGCTCTGCGGCGGCCCGATCTGCTCGATGCGGCCCAGGTTGAATACCGCCAGGCGGTCGCTCATGTTGAGCGCCTCCTCCTGGTCGTGGGTGACGTAGACGAACGTGATCCCCACGTCGCGTTGGATCGACTTCAGCTCGATCTGCATGGCGTGGCGCAGCTTGAGGTCGAGCGCGCCCAGCGGCTCGTCGAGGAGGATCACCCGGGGGCGGTTGATGAGAGCTCGCGCCAGGGCGACGCGTTGCCGCTGGCCCCCGGAGAGTTGGCCGGGCTTACGGTCCCCGAAGCCGCCGAGATGCACCAGGTCGAGGGCCTCATCGATCCGCGGGGACCGATCCGTCTTGGAGACGCCCCTCACCTTGAGGCCATACCCGACGTTCTCGTGGACCGTCATGTGGGGGAAGAGCGCGTAATCCTGGAAGACGGTGTTGACGTTGCGCTGGTACGGGGCGAGCCCGGTCACATCCTCCCCGTGGAGAAGGACTCTCCCTTCGGTGGGTGCCTCGAACCCGGCGATCATCCTCAGGCACGTCGTCTTGCCTGAGCCGCTGGGACCGAGCAGGGAGAAGAACTCACCGTGGGCGATGTCGAGGGAGACGCCGTCCACGGCAACCACGTCGCCGAAGCGCTTGGTGACGTCCGCCAGGGTGACCGCGGATGTGGTCATGGGGCGGCGATCATCAGCGCCGATGAGCGGCCGCCAGCGACGCAGGCACGTCGATTTCCCCTCACGCCCACAGGTCGATTTCCCCTCACGCCAAGGGCCAAAGGTTTCCCCGCCAGATCGGGCAGCTCGCGCCGCGAATCGGGTGAGGCTAGTCAACCGGGGTGTCGCGTGTCGGGCGGAATCGCCAGGAGATCCAGGTCAGAAGGCTCCGTTCACCCTGGGCGAAGCCTCACCGATCCAGGTCGCCCGTCCTCAACCTCCAGGACGACCACCGGCAAGGGGAACCCTCGCGGTCATCCCGCGGCGGTGCATAACGCGGCAATCTGCATCGCCGCCAACCCGGCCAGGGTGGACTCGGTGCCGCGGTTCTCGTTCACCGAGCCCTCCATCAGACCGTCGCCGGTCCCACCCGTGGCCCGATCGTAGAGAGTCATCCCGGTGTCGTTCATCCCCAAGAACCACATGGCGGCGGTGACCGCTCGCATCCGCCAAGCCTCGTCGCCGGTGACCGACCACGCCCGATGGCATGCCTCAGCCATCCCGGCCGCTTCGATGGGCTGTTGGTCGAATGCGGGGCGCGGCTCACCAGGTGCCCACCCGGTGGACGGGGTGAAGCTGAAGTGGTCTCCATCGGTTTCGATGGTGAGCAGCCAACCGAGCAGCCGCAGGCCCAGTTCTGTCAGGCCGTCATCGCTTGTCGCCGTGCCGGCAGCGATGAGCGCCTCGGGGAGTCGGGCGTTGTCGTAGGTGAGCCTCGCCTCCGGCCAGGGGGAGCGGCGCCGAGCGGCTTCGGCAATCACCGCCGATGTGCGGTCGAGCAGCGCGGCGGCGGGGGCGTGATCGGCGTCGGCGAGGAGCATCTCGACGGCGCCGAGGGCGGCGTAGGCGTTAGATCGCAGGTGGGGTGAGTCGAACGACCCGCAGGCGTCGAACGCCTCGGCGCCGGCGCGACGCATCCACTCGTCCGGTCCCGACCGGGCGACCGCTCCCAACCCCCACCATGCCCGCCCCAGGCTGTCGTCGCTGCCGACGGTGTCGATCCACGACCCCTGGGAATCCCGCCGGTTGTGGAATTGGCCTGAAGCGGTACGGGCGTCGAGGACGAAGTTGAGGTAGATCTCGGCGAGATCGGCCACCCCGCCGGAGAGCAGCGTCTGTCGCGAGACCACCACCAGGGCGCGGGCGTTGTCGTCGGTGCAGAATCCGTGCTCCTCGCGGGGCAGCGACCATTCGGCGTGCTCCCAGAGCCCGATCTGATCGGTGAGGCTGCGGAGATGCTCGAACGATGGAGCCGGAACACCGGTGTGCTCGGCGACCGACGCGGTCACCGGGCGATCGTTGGGATTGGGGGCCACATCAGTCGGCGACACGGTTGCTCCGCCGTCGGGTCTGGTCGGGAAACGATGGGCATGAGCGGCGCGCGACATCACACTCCTCACGTTCGCCCGGCGGTCCCGTCATCCTATCCTTCCGTCGGCGAGTAGCCGGGCAGGACCTGGTTGACTGTTGAGTCGGATCACAGAGGAGCCCCACGAGTCCATGCCATCCACTCCGCCGACCGTCGGATTTGTCGGCACCTACCCGCCGACGAAATGCGGGATCGCCACCTTCACGGCATCGCTGCGCCGCGGGTTCGTGGAGGAACGGGAGTCCAACGAGGGGTTGGGCGTGGTCAGCCTGGTCGACTCGCCGATCGGGGGGCACCCACCCGAAGTGGTGCATGAGCACCTCAACGGGGATCGATCATCGCTCGAGCGCAGTGTCGCCGCTCTCGACCGCCACGATGTGGTCCTGTTCCAGCACGAGTACGGCATCTACGGGGGACCCGACGGCATCGAGATCCTCGACCTCGTGTCCGGGGTGACCTCACCCAAGATCGTCACCTTTCACACCGTTCTCAACCACCCGACGCCTCCGCAGCGCTTGATCACGGAGACCCTGGTCGACCGGACGGACGAGGCGATTGTGATGAGTGGCGTCGGCCTCGGGCGTTTGTTGGACCTGTACGACGTCGACCACTCAAAGGTGCGGATGATCCCGCATGGCGCGGCCACCTCATTGATCGGCCCCCGTCTCCGCCCCGGGCCGCGGCCGATGATCTTGACCTGGGGTCTCATCGGGCCGGGCAAGGGCCTGGAAGCGGCCATCGACTCCTGCGTTGCCCTCAAGGATCTCGATCCCCTGCCGCGCTACGTGATCCTCGGAGCGACTCATCCCAAGGTGCGGGCCGCCCAGGGCGACGTGTACCTGGAAGGCTTGATCGCCCGCGTTCATGCTCATGGCCTCGACGAGATCGTGGAGTTCGACCGCCGCTATCTCGACAGTGAGGCCCTCAATGCGGTGGTCCGGCAGGCAGACGTCGTGCTCCTGCCCTACGAGTCCACGGAGCAGGCGACATCAGGAGTGCTCGTGGAGGCGGTGGCCGCCGGCAAGCCGGTCGTCGCCACCGAGTTCCCCCATGCCGTGGAGTTGCTGGCCGCCGGAGCCGGGACGGTCGTCCCCCACTCGGATCCCGACGCGATGGCGGCGGCCCTCCGCCTCATTCTCACCGACACCAGGGTGGCGATCCGGATGGGAGAGATGGCCCGACTGGTCAGCCCCAGCCTGGCGTGGCCGGCGGTGGCCCTGAGGTACGACGAGATGGCGTACGAGCTGGTGGGAGCTGGTTCGCCCCTCATCGACCCTCCCGGGTCTGCGCTGAGGGATTGACGGACGATGCATGAGACCGGGGCGGCTCAACGCCGCGAGTGCTGCTCCGTGACCCGGTTGCGGTTCGCACCATGAACCGCCGGCTGATCGCCTTCGATCTCGACGGGACGCTGACCGTGTCCAAGTCGCCGATCCCGCCCCTGATGGCCGACCGGCTGCGGGAGCTGCTCTTCCACTACGACGTGTGCATCATCTCCGGGGGCAAGTTCGACCAGTTCAGGGTGCAGGTGATCGACCGGCTCGAGGTGAGCTCCGAGCAGTTGGCCCGGCTGCACATCATGCCGACTTCGGGTACCTCCTACTACCGCTTCGTCGACGGCTCGTGGGTGGTGCAGTACACCGAGGATCTGACCCCACAGCGACGCGTCGAGATCGCCGACGTGCTCATGGCTGGAGCCACGGAGCTCGGCTACTGGGAGAGCGATCCATTCGGCGAGGTCATCGAGGATCGGGGGAGCCAGGTCACCTTCTCGGCGCTGGGGCAAGAGGCGCCTCCAGAGAACAAGTACGCCTGGGACCCCGATGGTGCCAAGAAGGAGGCGTTGCGCGCCTACGTCGCGGCGCGTCTCCCCGATCTGGAGGTGCGGGTCGGCGGGACGACCTCCATCGATGTCACCCGGGAGGGCATCGACAAGGCGTACGGCATGCGCAAGTTGATGGCTGCTCTCGATCTGACCAGCGACGACATCCTGTTCTTTGGGGACAAGCTCGACGAGGGTGGAAACGACTTTCCGGTCAAGTCGACCGGCATCGACACGATCGCAGTGGGCAACTGGGAGGACACCGCGCTCGCCCTCGAAGCGATAATCCAGGTTTCGTGACTACCGATCAAGGGGTGGTGGAGAGATGAGGCGAAGCGCGGCGTGCCGGCGAGTACCGGGTGGAGTCGGAGTACGGGACTCACGTTCGGGGGCAGGGGATCGCCGTGCTCGGCGCTGAGACGCCGGGGTCCCCGACCGGCCAGGGCCCGGTTCCGGTGATCCGCACGGATGTCGAACTGCGTCCCGATGCGCGCCGTGTGATCGTCAAGCCGTTCCTGCCCAGCGAGCAGATCTTCCCGGATGGAGGCCTGCTGCGCCGGGTGATCGACCTCACCGAAGAGGAAGTAGCGGCGTCGCTCGCCGAAGTCATCGCCAGGTTCGAGGGCAGACACCGGGATCTCACCGCCATCCTCGAGAGCCACTTCCGCTATGTGGCCGCTGAGGCCGGCGAGCTTCCCGAAATGTCGCCGGACCGCCGGCTCCTCATCGGGGCCTACTACACCCATGAGTTCTCCATCGAGGCGGCCGCCCTCACCAACCCCTCGATCGTCCCCGCCCCCGACCAGAGCGGGCTCGAGCCTGGCACACGACGATTCATCATCAGCCTGCGGGGGATCGGTGAGGGCCACATCTCTTCGATCGAGTTCCGATCCGGGGTGATCGATGCCGGCGGCGCCATCGCCATGGACGAGGTTGGGCGGAGTGCCGTGGCGGGGAGCCGGGTTCCCCCCGTATTCGACTGGGAGGAGTTCCTTGCCGAACTGGCCGAGATGGGGGCGCTCAACCGGACCGCCCGGTCGCTGATGGGTTCGTTGCCCGATCCCTTTGGACTGGACGAACTCGAGGCCGCGGTCGTCAAGGCAGAGGGTACGCGATCGGTTCGCCACCTGTCCGACAAGACCAGTCGCGTCGTTCACTGGCTGGCCACCTCGAGCTACGAGACGAGTTTCCCCACCGAGTCTGAGATCTCCGAACGGGTCATCTTCCCGGGATCGGTGATCGAGAGTCACGGCCTCGAAGACGCCCGCTTCGTTCGCTTCACCGACGACGACGGGTCGGTGACCTACTACGCCACCTACACCGCCTACGACGGGTTTCAGGTGCTGCCGCAGCTCATCGAGACGGCCGATTTCGTGTCGTTTCGCATCTTCACCCTGAGCGGGGCGTGCGCCCAGAACAAGGGAGCCGCACTGTTCCCCCGCAAGATCGATGGCCGCTTCGTGGCGCTGTCCCGGTTCGATGCGGAGAACAACTACGTGATGCACTCCGACAGCCTGCGCGTCTGGGACGAAGCCGTGAAGATCGAGTCGCCCGAGCTGGCCTGGGATCTCGCCCGGATCGGCAATTGTGGGTCGCCGCTGGAGACCGAGGCCGGCTGGCTGGTGATCACCCACGGGGTGGGGCCAATGCGCACCTACAGCCTCGGGGCCATCCTGTTGGACATCGACGATCCCTCTCGGATGATCGGTCGCCTGCAGGAGCCACTCCTGGTGCCCTCGGAGATGGAGCGGGACGGCTACGTGCCCAACGTCGTCTACTCGTGCGGCAGCATGATCCACGGCAGCGAGTTGATCCTCCCCTACGGAGTATCCGACCGGGCCACCCGGATCGCCCGGGTTCCCCTCGAGGCGCTGCTTGCCAGACTGACCGGCTGATCTCCGGCATTGCACAGCAGCCGCACCGTCCGTACACTCGTTCTCACGACGCGGGGTGGAGCAGTCTGGTAGCTCGTCGGGCTCATAACCCGAAGGTCGCGGGTTCAAATCCCGCCCCCGCTACGAAAGAAACCCCAGGCAATGCCTGGGGTTTCTGGCGTCCGGGGGGGGCGGTGCAGTCCTCGCGTGATGTGGCGATTGGGGCCGAACGACTCTCGCGCCAATAGGGGTGCCGGGTAGCGTGTTGATTCCACAACCGATGTTTCACCCGGGATCTACCGACAGCTTGGCGCGGGTGAACGGCTTCGAACGCGTCGACCCGAATTGGAGGCTGCCGGGCCTCCGCCGGATGAGAGGAGTCCCGCCCATGCGTTCCCGCTCCGTCGTTCTGCTGGTGGTGTTGGGCCTGCTGATTGCCGGCATGGTGGCGGCGCCGGCGGCGCCGGCGGCTTCCGAGAACGGTGGGGGGGTTTTTCGGTCCGCCCCTGGTCCCGCCGAGCGGGCGACCGGTCGGCACGCCCTTCGGGAGCGGTTCGTCACGATCGACGTGGCGCAACTCTCGTCGGAAGCTCGCGGGTCTGGCACCGTCGTGTTCAACCTGTTCGACGATGCCGTGGTCGAGGCGACCATGGAGGGGATCGACGTTCGCGGCCCCGACGACTTCACGTGGGTCGGGGAAGTGGGCGGCCTGGGATACGTCGTCATCACAGTCATCAACGGGGTGGCGGCCGGCCGGATCGTCGATGCGGACGGCAGAGCCTTCACGGTGTCGTACGTGGGCGACGGGGTACACGTCGTAACCGAACCCGACCCATCGAGCTACCCGCCCGAGGCGGAGCCGCCGACACCGCGGCGCGTCGTGGATTCGGGACCGGCGGCCCGCGCCGCAGGCAACACGAGAGTCGACTTGCTCGTCGTGTATACGGACGCCGCAGCTGACTTCCGGGGCGGCAACAACGCGCTCGAGGCACTGATCACGACCGCCGTCACCGAGGCCAATCTCGGGTTCGAGAACAGTGGGATCGATGTGGCGCTCCGGCTCGTCGACCTGCGTCAGATCGACTATTCCGAGACTGGCGACTCGTCGCGTGACCTCGACCGCCTCACCGAGCCGGGAGATGGTCACATGGACAACGTGCACCGCTGGCGAGACGCCTCTGGTGCCGACATGGTGAGTCTGATCACCGACAACGACGACGTCTGTGGGATCGCGTGGACCATGACAGACGTGGAACCGGGGTTCGACTCCTATGCCTTCAGTGTGGTGACGGCAGACTGCGTCGACTGGGAGGCTTCCCTGGCCCACGAGCTCGGCCACAACTTCGGGGCCAATCACGAACGCGGGGTGGCCTCGGGTCGAACCGCCTACCCATACTCATACGCCTGGGTCGATTACGACAATGACTTCCGGACGATCATGGCCTACGGGGACTTTTGCACACCCCAGTGGACCGGGTGCCCGATGATCCTTCGCTTCTCCAGCTCGACGAAGGAGTACTCGGGACTGCCGACCGGTGACCGGGACAACGACAACGCGAGAACCATCAACAACACCGCCGCCACCGTGGCCGGATTCCGTGGCGAGGCCGGCGGCGGAACCGAGGACACCTGCGCAGGTCTGGCCGCAACCCACACACCCGCCGATGCCGTGAATGGGGTGATCGTGGGCACCAACCACGGCGATGTGATCCTCGGCAGCGATGGCGCAGATGTCATCAAGGGCAAGGGTGGCGACGACGTCATCTGCAGCCTCGCCGGCAGGGACACCGTCTACGGCAACGCCGGGAGCGACACCATCTACGGAGGTGATGCCGACGACGTCATCGAGGGCGGGGGAGGGCGCGACGTCATCTACGGTGAGAACGGCGACGACCGGCTCGTCGGGAACCGCGGAAGCGATACCGGCGACGGCGGCGACGGAACCGACACCTGCAAGTCGATCGAGACCGCCACATCGTGTGAAACGGGGACCGGCACGACGACCACCACCACGGTCCCTGCGGGAGCCCGCCTCGACTACACCCTGCCCGCGGCGATGAGTGTCACGTTGCCCACCAACTTCCCCCTCCCCGATCCGAGGGTGTTCGGCATAGTCTCCGGCGGGGACATCAGCACGGCCTACCTCAACACGGACCCGCTGCACCGCAGCGGCGATTGCACCGGATTCGCGATCCAGAACCCCGATTTCGAGCTGACCTATGCCGCCGGTATGGGGACCCAGCCGCTGCTTCGCTTCTGGTGGAGTTCGAACGACGGAACCGGCAACGCCGTGCTGATCATCAACGCTCCCAACGGGAAGTGGTTCTGCAACGACGACTCGTTCGGCACGCTCCATCCGACCATCGAATTCGACAACCCCACCACCGGGGTGTACGACGTGTATGTGGCGAGCCGTACCGCGGGCAGCGGCCGGCCCGGCATGCTGAGGGTCACGGAACTCACCGGAAGTCACCCCTAGGTCCGAGAGTGCTGGAGAGCGGGAGTCCGGTCTTCCGAGATACCGGGGTCACGGACGCCTGGGGTCGCTGAGTTAGGTTTCGAGCCTTGTCTAGGGTGCCTGCGATGAAGTCCATCAAGGCACTCAGTGTCATCGTGGTCCTCTCTGTGGCGACGTTCGCTCCGGGCGCATCCGGGGCCGAGGGTCCGGTGACCCACGGGAGCCGCGGCATGTCGACTTGTTTCGGCCGGACGGCGACGCTTGTAGGAACCAACGGCGATGACCTCCTCGAGGGAGGACCTGGCTCGGACGTGATCGACGGTCGGGGCGGGAACGACACGATCAACGGTCTCGGCGGCAAGGACTACCTGTGCGGTGGAGCCGGTGACGACACGATCAACGGCGGCGGCGGGCGGGACCGTATCAAGGGGCAGGGCGGAGACGACGCCATAGATGGCGGGGCGGGCACAGACTTCGCCAACGGTGGCTCCGGTACCGACGAGTGCCTGGCCGAGTCGACCAGGAGATGTGAGGAGTCGGCGGTCCCGGACACCGTCGAGGTCTCGATCAAGAGCCTGGCATTCCATCCAGCCACGCTCACCGTTGTGGCGGGCACGACCGTCAGATGGACCAACAACGAGAGCAGCGACTACTACGGCGGCGGTGCTCTCACGCACACGGTGACCTCGACCAGTGAGCTGTGGGAGGAGCAGGTCCTGGGTGGTGGGGCGGCCTACGAGTTCACGTTTGAGGCCCCGGGGACCTACGCCTACATGTGCACCATCCACCCGTCGATGACCGGGACGGTCACGGTCACCGGGTGACGGCGGGGGCCTCGTATTCGACGCAGTCTTCGGCGGGGACGTCCATGCTCCGCTTCTGATGGAGTTCGAACGGCGGAACGGGCAACGCGGTTCTGATCATCAACGCTCTCAACGCGAAGTGGTATCGCAGCGACGACTCGCTCGGCGCGCTCCATCCGGTCGACTTCAACGGCTCGGCCACGGAGATATCCGACGTGCATGTGGCGAGCTGACGGCGGGAGGTACGACATGCTGAGGGTCACGGAACTCAACGGAAGTCACCCTTGAATCCCCGGGGAGGCGAGTGATCTGGCAGTCACAGCTCGGCGCCCGCGACGCGCGTGCATGCGAGAGATCGCCCTTTCAGGGTTGACTGGCTCCTGCCGACGGAGCCGGACGGTCTGGCTGCGCGAGAAAGGGCCGTCGTGCCTGACGCTCCAGGAAGCCCGCTGCGACCGGTTGAGGAGCCGGAGCCGGACCAGTGATCAGGGTGAAACCTACGATTGACTGCAGGTGCGGAAATGAATGCGACGGTTGCGACGACCGTGTTCAGCGGTGTAGCCGTGGTCTGGCTGCTGGTAACGGAGGCTCGGGATGGCCGGTGGCGACGCCCGGCCAAGATGGCGGCTTCCAGCGGTTTCATCGCGGTGGCGATCGCCGCCGGTGCCCTGGGATCGGGGTTCGGGAGACTGGTGGTCGCCGGGCTGGCGCTCTCCTGGGTGGGTGACCTCTTGCTGACCCTCCCGGCGCCGATGGCATTCCTCGGCGGGCTGGCGGCATTCCTCTGCGGGCACGTCGCCTACATCGCCGCCTTCGTGGTACGAGGAGTGGGCATGGCGGTCGTCGCCATCGCCGCGGCGATTGTTGCCCTCACCGCGGCGCTGGTATGGCGCTGGCTGTCGCCCCACGTGTCGGGGGTGATGCGACCGGCAGTGGTCGCCTATGTGATCGTGATCTCGATCATGGTGATCGCTGCCGCCGGGACGACGGCCCGTCATGGTGACGCCCGGGTGCTCCTCGGGGCGGCCGCCTTCTTCCTTTCTGATCTTGCCGTTGCCCGGGAACGGTTCGTCACTCCCGGGTTCGCCAACCGGGCGTGGGGGTTGCCCCTCTACTACCTCGGTCAGGTGCTGCTGGCGCTGGCGGCGGGTGCGACCGGATGACCACGTCGGCTGTCTCTCGGCGGCCCGGCACGGACCGGTAGCCTGGCCCGAGTTGCTGAGGGGGAGCAGATGACTGATCTTCAGATCGTCGGAGGGTGGCTTCTGTTGGTGGTGCCGCTGATGGTGGTCGAGGCGACCGCCTATGTGCCGGCCGGATTCGACTCGGCGTTCTGGGCGTTGCCCCTGGCCGAGAAGCTTCCCCGCATCGCCGCCGAGGAGCACCGGTGGCTGCGCATGGCGCGGGTGTGGATCGTGATCCCGGTGGTCGTGGCGGCCGGGCTTCTTGCCGGCTCGGTGGTGGCACTGGGGGTTGATGTCTGGGTGTGGCTGGGCACCGGCATCGCCCTGGTGTGTGCCGCCGTCGCCGTGTTGATGTTCGCGACTCAGGGCGCAGCCGCGATTGCCGCCGCCCGCCGCGGCACGGCCCCCGACTGGCTCGAGGCGACCTGGGGGGTGCTCTCCGACGTGGAGCGAACCTACGTGGTCGGCACCAGCGTGGCATCCGTCCTCATCGGCATCGGTTTGACTGACGGAGCGGTTCTCGGTACCTGGGTGGCGTGGTCGATGATCGCGGCCCCTGGGCTTGTGGCAGCTTCCGCACTGATCACCGGATCCTTCTTCCCCCACATGGCTCTGCTCGGACCGCTCATCCTTGCGGTCGGGATGATGCTGTCGTGACGGCGGCTGAGGGGCCGGCCGCGGCGCGATAGCCTGAGCGGGATGTCGAACCCACTGGTCGAGTGCGTCCCCAACTTCTCCGAAGGCCGCGACCCCAAGGTACTCGACGCCATCGCCGCCGCCATCACCTCGGTGGACGGCGTGGCGCTGCTCGATGTCGATCCCGGGGCTTCCACCAACCGCACCGTGGTCACCTTCGTCGGCTCGCCCGAGGCGGTGGTCGAGGGGGCGGTCCGGGCGGGACGGGCCGCCGCCCAGCACATCGAAATGAGCCGTCATCACGGCGCCCACCCTCGGTTCGGGGCGATGGACGTATGCCCCTTCGTCCCGGTGCGCGACATCACGATGGACGAGGTGGTGACGCTGGCCCGGGAGGCGGCCCGCCGGCTCGCCGACGAGGTCGGCCTCACCGTCTTCCTCTACGAACATGCCGCCTCCTCCCCCCGGCGGAGGAATCTGGCCGAGGTGCGCCAAGGCGAATACGAGGGACTGGCGGCCCGGCTGGCCGATCCCGAATGGCAACCCGACTTCGGCCCGGCGACGTTCAACCCCCGCAGCGGGGCGACCGCGGTCGGAGCCCGGGAGTTCCTCGTCGCCTACAACGTCAACCTCAACACCACCTCGACCCGCCGGGCCAACGCGGTGGCCTTCGATGTTCGGGAGCGGGGGAGGGTGAAGCGGATCGGCGACCCGCTCACCGGCGAGGTGGTGCGCGGTCCCGACGGCGAGCCCGAGTGGGAACCGGGAGAACTCGCCGGTGTCAAGGCGATCGGCTGGTACATCGCGGAGTACGGGGTCTGCCAGGTGTCGATGAACCTCACCGACATCTCGGTGACCCCGATCCACGTCGCCTTCGACGCGGTGGCGGAGCACGCCGCCGCCCGGGGGATGCGGGTCACCGGATCGGAGATCGTCGGATTGGTGCCGCTGCGGGCGATGCTCGACGCCGGCCGGCACTACCTGGCCCGCCAGCAGCGCTCGCTGGGGATCCCCGACGAGGAGATCGTCCACATCGCGGTGCGTTCCCTCGGTCTCGACGACCTGACGCCGTTCGACCCGCGCGAAAAGATCATCGAGTGGCGGGTCGCCGAGCAGGGGTCGCGGCTGGTCGACCGCAGCGTCGCCGGGTTCGTCGGGTCGGTGGCCGCGGAGGCACCCGCCCCCGGCGGCGGCTCGGTGGCGGCCCTCGCCGGGTCGCTCGGGGCGGCGCTGGGGACGATGGTCGCCAACCTGTCGGCGCACAAGCGGGGATGGGACGACCGATGGGAGGAGTTCTCCGACTGGGCGGTGCGGGGCAAGGACCTCCACGCCCGGCTGCTCCGTCTGGTCGACGAGGACACCACCGCCTTCGACGCGCTCCTCACCGCCCACCGCATGCCCCGCGGCTCCGAAGCCGAGATCGCCGCCCGGGACGAGGCCGTCGCCGCGGCGACCCGGGGAGCCATCGAGGTGCCGCTGGCGGTGATGGCGGCGTCGTTGGAGGCGATGGCGGTGATCGCGGCAATGGCCGCCACCGGTCTCGACACCTCCGTCAGCGACGCCGGCGTCGGTGCCCTGATGGCGCGTGCCGCGGTTCGTGGCGCCCAACTCAACGTCGCCATCAACGCCGCCGGGCTCGCCGACGCCGCCCTCCGCGACGACTACCTGGGGCGGGCGTCCCTCATCGCGGAACGGGCCGCCTCCGAGGAGGCCCGGATCCTGGCGGTGGTGGCGGCACGGATGCCTGCGGAGACCTCCCGCTGAGCAGAGCCGGGTGCGGTCATATCGATGGATCGGCGACACTACGGTTGGCACCGCCGCTGTGGTCCCCGGGACGATGCGGGCAGTACCAGTGACCAGCCCGGAGTAGCCGCCGTCATGCCCCAGCCTCGGATCGTCATCTCCCCCGACCGCTTCGACGCGGTGATCTTCGACCTGGACGGGGTGATCACCGACACCGCCCGGGTCCACCTCGTCGCCTGGAAGCGCCTGTTCGACGAGTACCTGGCGGTTGTGGATCCGGATGCGACGGGATTCAGCGACGACGACTACCTCCGCTTCGTCGACGGCCGGGCGCGCATCGACGGGGTCGAAGCGTTCCTCGCCTCACGGGGAATCCACCTCGACCACGGCGACGCCGACGATCCACCCGACGCCCCCACCGCCTGGGGCCTGGCCAACCGCAAGAACGGCTACTACCTGGACGCCCTCGCCGTGGAGGGCGTCGACGTCTTCGCCTCGTCGGTGGGGGTGGCCGAACAGGCGCGCGCCGCCGGGATGGGCACCGCGGTGGTCACCGCCAGCAAGAACCGGGATCAGGTGCTCGCCATCGCCGGCCTCGCGCGCCTGTTCGACGCCCACGTCGACGGCATCGACGCCGAGCGAATCGGTCTGGCGGGAAAACCGGACCCGGCAACCTTCCTCGAAGCGGCCCGGCGTCTCCAGGTCGACCCGGAGCGTGCGGTGGTGGTTGAGGACGCCATCGCCGGGGTGGAAGCGGGACGACGGGGCGGGTTCGGCCTGGTGATCGGCGTCGACCGCCGCCACCAGGGCGCTGCCCTGCTGAGCGGCGGGGCGGACGTGGTCGTCGCCGACCTCGCCGAGGTCGCCGTCGCCGCCGTACCGGGAGGGACCTGGTGACCGGGAGTCCCTGGGTGATCGAGTTCGACGGGTTCGTGCCCGCTGAGGAGGGACGCCGCGAGGCGCTGTGCACGCTGGGCAACGGGGTGTTCGCCACCCGGGGCGCCGCCGCCGAATCCCGCGCCGATGGGATCCACTATCCGGGCACCTATGCCGCCGGCCTCTACAACCGGCTGATCTCTGAGGTCCACGGACGGGTACTCGAGCACGAGAGCGTTCCCAACCTCCCCAACTGGCTGGTGATGACGCTGCGCGCCGACGATGAGGCGTGGCTCGGCGAGCCCGGCGCCGAGGTGGCCGATCAACATCTCTCCCTGGATCTGCGGGAGGGCATTCTCAATCGCCGGTTCTCGGTGACCGATCCCTCAGGGCGGATCACCGCGGTGCGGGAGCGGCGGCTGGTGTCGATGGACTCTCCTCATCTCGCCGCCCTGGAATGGTCGATCACACCCCAGAACTGGGAGGGATCTCTCTCCATCCGGTCGCTGCTCGACGGCGGCGTCGAGAACCGCAACGTTGCCGACGAACGCGAACTGTCCGGGCGGCACCTGCAGGTGATCGCCGCCGGCGAGGGAGATCCCGGGACGTGTTGGCTGGAGGTGGAGACCGTGCAATCACACCACAGATGCGCCGAGGCGGCGCGCGTCCGCATCGTGATCGACGACCAGATGGCGGCTGTCCCGTTGGCGCCCTACCGGAACGGGGACGCAGTGGGCTACGAGGCGACCATCCCGGTGCGCCCCGGGGAGACCGTGGTGGTGGAGAAGGTGGTCGCCCTCTTCACCGGCCTCGACCGGGCGATCTCCGAGCCGCGTTCCGCCGCGGTCGAGGCCCTTGCCGTTGCCGGCGGATTCGACGACCTGGCCGCCGCTCATCGGGTCGCCTGGCGGCAGCTGTGGGAACAGCACGCCCTGGCGCTGGACGATGCCGACCCCGACGCCGCCCGGATCCTCAACCTGCACATCTTCCACGTGTTGCAGACCCTCTCGCCCCACACCGCCGATCGCGACGCCGGCGTCGGCCCGCGCGGACTCCACGGCGAGGGCTATCGGGGGCACATCTTCTGGGATGAGCTGTTCATCTTCCCGTTCCTCAACATGCGCACCCCACAGCTCACCCGGGCATTGCTTCTCTACCGCTACCGGCGTCTTCCCGCGGCGCGACGCGCCGCCGCCGATGTGGGACAGCGCGGCGCGATGTTCCCCTGGCAGAGCGGCAGCGACGGACGGGAGGAGACGCCCACCCAGTTCTTCAATCCGGTCTCGCAGCGATGGATGGCGGACAACTCGCGGCGGCAGCGCCACGTCGGCCTCGCCGTGGCCTACAACGTGTGGCAGTACTACACCGTGTCGGCCGACACCGACTTCCTCGTCACCTACGGAGCGGAGATGCTCGTCGAGATCTCCCGGTTCTTCCTCTCCCTGGCCCACTACGACGAGGCCGACGACCGATTCCACATCCGGGGGGTGATGGGACCCGACGAGTTCCACGATGGATATCCGGATCGTCCCGGCGAGGGAATCGACGACAACGCCTACACCAACGTGATGGTCTCGTGGCTGCTGCAGATCACGATCGATGCCCACCGGCTGCTCAGCGGGCTCCACACCGAGAACCTGTGGGAACGCCTCGGAGTCACCCCCGAGGAGATCGCCGACTGGGACCGGGTGAGCCGCCGCCTGGCGGTCCCCTTCTTCGACGGCGGGATCATTGCCCAGTTCGCCGGGTACGAGTACCTCGCCGATCTCGACTGGGAGGCCTACCGGCGCCGCTTTCCGAACATCGGCCGGCTCGACCTCATCCTGGAAGCCGAGGGCGACAACACCAACTGCTATCAGCTCTCCAAACAGCCGGACGTGCTGATGCTCCTCTACTTGTTCTCGGCGGACGAACTGACGATGCTCCTCGACCACCTCGGCTACGAATTCGATCCGGAGGTGATCCCGGAAACGATCGAGTTCTATCTGGCGCGCACCACCAACGGCTCGACCCTGAGCCGGGTGGCCCACGCCTGGGTCTTGGCCCGCTACGACCGGGAGCGCTCCTGGCAGACCTTCCTCGAGGCGCTGGTCAGCGACGTCGCCGACATCCAGGGCGGCACCACCCCTGAGGGCATCCATCTCGGGGCGATGGCGGGGACCATCGACCTGGTACAGCGGTGCTACATGGGCATCGAGCCGCGCGGCGATGTGCTGTGGTTCGATCCCACTCTGCCCGAAGACCTCGACACCATCGGTCTGACGCTGCGGTACCGGGGTCACTGGCTCGACGTGCTCGCCGCCGACGGGACACTGCAGGTGAGCCTGCGTCCCTCCGAAGCCGCCCCGGTGCACATCGGGCTGATCGATCATGTGGTGGAGGTGGGCCCGGGCGAGTCGGTGAGCATTGCCATAGTCGATCCGTCCGGCTGACACTGCCGTAGAACTTTCAGACTCCTCTTGGTCCTCTCTTCACACGCCCTTAAGAATCGGTCTGCCATTGTCCGATGAGAGATGCTGGGCCGTGCTCTCGAGAACTCGCCCCCAGCCGGGAAACGCACATAACGCAACAAGGGGGGCAGAGATGCTTCGAAGAATCCTCAGATTGGCAATGGTCCTCGGTGTGATCACTGCCCTGTTCCCGATGGCTTCGGCCATCGCCACCATCCCGAGGACCGTCACCTGTGATGGTCTGACGGCGACGATCGTCGGCACTCCCGGCGATGACGTCATCGACGGCACCAACGGAGATGACGTGATCGTCGGGCTCGGCGGTGACGACGTCATCGACGGTGGCGGTGGTGACGACGTCATCTGCGGCGGTGCGGGGAACGATGACCTGACCGGCGGCTCGGACGCCGACACGCTAGAAGGCGGCAACGGCCGAGATGTGCTGTCCGGCGGCGACGGCGACGACTCCCTCGACGGGGGGCGGGGACGTGACCGCATCGAAGGCGATGTGGGCAACGACACAGCTCACGGGTTCAACGGCAACGACAGGGTCCTCGGCGGCCCCGGCGACGACGACCTGTTCGGCGAAGCCGGCAACGACACCCTTCGCGGGGGCAGCGGCACCGATTCGATCTCCGGCGGCGAGGACGATGACACCATCGACGGTGGTGGTGACGACGACGTGATCAGCGGTGACGACGATGACGATGAGATCTCCGGCGGCGAGGGCGACGACGAGATCGACGGTGGTGAAGGCGACGACACCCTCGACGGTGACGAGGGTGATGACAGCGTCGACGGTGGTGAGGGCGACGACACCCTCGACGGTGACGAGGGCGATGACACCCTCGACGGTGGCGACGGCGACGACGTCGAAGTCGACGACTGACACCACCCAGAAGCGACACACTCCGCTCAGGGGGGTGGCTCGACGGGCCGCCCCCTGATGTTCGGCTCGCGAAATCGGGTCCATCGGGCCTGAGCGGAGTGAAACGCCCTCCCTAGCCTGACGGTCATGACCGATGTGATCTCCATTGCCGGGTTGACCAAGTCGTTCGGTGCCACCCGGGCGCTCGACGGGCTCGATCTCACCGTGGCCGCGGGCGAGGTGCATGGTTTCCTGGGTCCCAACGGGGCCGGGAAGACCACCACCCTGCGCATCCTCCTCGGGCTGCTCCACGCCGACGGGGGCGTGGTCCGGCTGTTGGGCGGCGACCCGTGGACCGATGCCACCGAACTGCATCGCCGCCTCGCCTACGTCCCCGGTGACGTGACCCTGTGGTCGAACCTCACCGGCGGCGAGGTGATCGACCTCCTCGGGCGGCTGCGGGGCGGGCTCGACCCGCGACGGCGGGCCGACCTCCTTCAGCTGTTCGATCTCGACCCGACCAAGAAGGGCCGCACCTACTCCAAGGGCAACCGCCAGAAGGTCGCCCTGGTGGCGGCGCTCGCTTCGGATGTCGAGTTGCTGCTATTGGACGAGCCCACCGCCGGGCTCGATCCCCTCATGGAGGCGACCTTCCGCGACTACATCAACCAGGAGGTGCGGGACGGTCGCACCGTGCTGCTCGCCAGCCACATCCTCTCCGAGGTGGAGGCGCTGTGCGATCGGGTGAGCATCGTGCGCGAGGGGAAGATCGTGGAGAGCGGCACGCTCGTCGAGCTGCGCCACCTCACCCGGACCTCGGTCGAGGTGCAGCTCGCCGGACCGGCCGACGGGTTGACCGGGCTCGCCGGGGTGCACGATCTCCATGTCGACGGCGATGGCGTGCGGTTCACGGTCGAACCCGACGCCATGGACCGGGTACTACAACATCTCACTACCGTCGGGGTGCGGTCCCTGGCGGCACGACCGCCCACCCTGGAGGAGCTCTTCCTGCGCCACTACCGGACGGGGACGTGAAGAGCCTGACGGGGACCTGGGCACTGGTCCGCTTCACGCTGCGGCGCGACCGGTTGCTCCTCCCGCTGTGGGTTGCCGCGGTTTCGGTCGTCCCGTTGGCGACCGTCTCCGGGTTCCGGACCCTGTATCCCACCGAGGAGGCGCTGGTCACCGCGGCGGAGGGCCTGGGCACCAATCCGGCCTTTCGGGCGATGTTCGGGCCGGTGTACGCCCCGAATCTGGGGGCACTGGTGGCATGGCGGGCCTCGATCGCCCTGGTGATCATCGCCGTCATCAGCCTGCTGACGGTGATCCGTCACACCAGGGTCGAGGAGGACAGCGGGCGGCGCGAACTGGTCGGGTCGACGGTGGTGGGGCGCCACGCCCCGCTCACCGCGGCGCTCATCGTGGTGGTCCTCGGCGACCTGGCGGTCGGGGTCGTCGCCGCTGCGGGCGTCATGGCGCAGGGTCTTGCCGTCACCGGTTCGATCGCCTTCGGCATCCAGCTGGCTGCGGCGGGAATCATCTTCGCCATCGTGGGCGCGCTCGCCGCTCAGCTCACCGAGGGAGCCGGTGCCGCTCGCGCCATCGGGCTGTCGGTGGTCGGCTTCGCCTACGCGCTTCGGGCGGCGGGCGACGCCGGCGACACCGCGTGGCTGTCGTGGGTGTCACCGATCGGCTGGGTGCAGCGACTGCGACCATTCGCCGCCGAGCAGTGGTGGGTGCTCCTCCTCGTGGCGGTACTCGGCGGCGTCGTGGTCGTCGGCGCGTACGCCCTCGCCTCCCGGCGTGACGTCGGGGGAGGAGTGCTCCGACCCCGTCCCGGTCCCGCCGTCGCCGGACCTCGCCTGGGCAGTCCACTCGGCCTGGCATGGCGGATCCATCGCGGCTTGCTCTACGGGTGGACGGCGGGCCTCATCGCGCTCGGCGGCATCTACGGAAGCGTCGCCCAGGGGGTCGGAGATCTCCTCAAGGACAACCCCGACCTCGCCAGGATCTTCGAACGGATGGGGGGAACATCGGCGACGATCATCGACATGTACCTCTCCGGAGTCATCGGCGTGCTCGCCCTCTTCGCCGCCGCCTACGCGGTGCAGGCGGCGCTGCGACTACGCGTCGAGGAGGAGGCTCAGCGGGTCGAGCAGGTGCTCGCCACTGCGGTGCGCCGGCCCCGGTGGACTATCGCCCACTTGACGTTCGCCTTCGGCGGCCCGGCGGTGGCGATGGCCGGAGCCGGCCTGGGGGTGGGGATCACCTACGGGGCGATCACCGGTGACCTCGGGGGACAGGTGCCACGGGTGCTGGCGGCGGCTCTCGGTCGGCTTCCCGCGGTGTGGCTGCTGGCGGCGATCGTCGTCGCCCTCTTCGGGGTGCGGCCCCGGCTGTCCTCGTTCGGATGGGCGGTCTACGGAGCGGTGGTGTTCATCACCTTCATCGGGGCGATCCTCCAGCTGGGGCAGTGGTTCATGGACCTGTCGCCGTTCACCCACATCCCCAACCTGCCCGGAGGCGAGGTTCTGGCCCTCCCGTTGGTGGCCCTGATCGCGATCGCCGCGTCGCTGGCCGCCGTCGGTGTGGCGGGCTTCACCAGGCGCGATCTCGGCTGATCAGACGCTCAGGTCGGCACGCCGAGGCTCGCCAACAGTCCCCTAACCCGCTGCTCGATCTCGTCCCGCACCGCCCGGACCACTGCGACGGGCTGTCCGGCCGGGTCCGTCACTTCCCAGTCCTCATACCGCTTGCCGGGATAGACCGGGCAAGTGTCACCGCAGCCCATCGTGACGATCACGTCGGCGGCGCGCAGCACCTCATCCGTCCACGGTTTGGGGACCTCGGCGGCGATGTCGATGCCTGCCTCGGCCATCGCCGCGACCGCCATCGGATTGAGATTCAAACCCGGCTCGGAGCCTCCGGAGAACACGTCGACCGTGTCTCCGGCGAGGTGGCGCGCCCATCCCGCCGCCATCTGTGACCGGCCGGCGTTGTGGACGCAGAGGAAGGCCACCGCGGGGCGACTATTCACGTCTTCAGTCCCGGAGCGGGGCCAGTGCCCGGGCCAGGGGGGCGAGCACCGCCGGATCGTGGGGCGCCCCGAGCAGCATGATCGCGTGGCCGGCTCCGGCGGCGCGATATTCGGCGGCCAGCTCGGCGGCCTCCCCAGGGCTCTGGTCGCGCAGCTGGATGGAGATCTCGATGTCGTCGGGATCGCGTCCGACATCGGCGCAATGCCCGTATAGGACATCGACGAGTCGTCGGAACTCCTCGAGGCTCCCGCCCGGGTAGTTCCATTGGTCGGCCCAGCGGGCAGCGGCCCGCAGGGTGCGGCGCTCGCCCTTGCCGCCGATGACGATGGGCGGTCGGGGGACCTGAACGCCCTTGGGCTCGCAGCGGGCGCCGTGCAATCGGTAGTAGCGGCCTTCGAAGTCGGAGATCTCCTGGGTGAGGAGGAGATGGATGACCTCGAGTGCCTCGTCGAGGCGGTCGAAGCGCTCCTGCAGCGGCGGCAGCGTTATCCCGTATGCGTCGTGTTCCTCCTGATGCCACCCGGCGCCGATGCCCAACTCGAGCCGACCATCGGAGATCTGGTCGAGCGCCGCCGCCATATTGGCCAGCACCGCCGGGTGGCGGTACGTGTTGCCGATCACCATCAGCCCGAAGCGGAGACGGTTGGTGACGGCGGCCAGGGCGGTGGTCGTGGTCCATCCCTCCAGGCAGGGACCCTCGATCTCGGTGCGCAGCGGATAGAAGTGGTCGAAGGTCCACCCGGCATCGAACACCGGGATGGCGTCGGCCTCCCTCCAGAGATCGCGCAGCGCCGTCCAGGTGGTGTGCTGCGGCGCCGTCTTGAAGGAGATCCGCATGCGCCTAGTACAGGAACATCGGCTTGCCGGGGACGTGGCGCACCTTGGGGCGATAGGCGTCCACGTCGTAGAGCTCGCCGACGTCGACCCGCTTGACCCCCTCGCCTGTCACCGAGAGCGGCACCGCGGTGTAGGTGCCGCCGCGCAGGGCCACCATCCGGCCGGTGGCGCCCTCCATGGCGAGGTCGGCGGCCATCACCGCGTAGTTGGTGGCGACCATCAGGTCGAGAGAATCGGGGCGGCCGGAGCGGGCCAGGTAGGCGATGTTCTGGTTGATGATGCCGACACCGGTCTTCTGCTTGAGCAGGGCGCCGACGTGCTCGCCGATCCCGCCCAGCTTCTGGTGGCCGAAGGCGTCTGCCTCGCCGCTGAGCATCATGTCCCCACCCTCGATGGTGGCGCCTTCCGAGACGGTGCAGATGGCGTAGTTGGATGGGTTGCGCCCGCGGTCCTCCATCAACAAGGCGGTCAGCTTGTCGATGTCGAACGGAACCTCGGAGATGAGCGCCCGGTCGACGCTCGACAGGTAGGCGGTGATCAGCGAGGTCTCTCCCGAGTAGCGGCCGAACAGCTCGATGACCGCGATCCGTTCGTGACTTCCTGCAGCCGTGCGGAGGTTGTGGACGAAGTCGACCCCCCGGGTCACCGCGGTCGAGAACCCGATGCAGTAGTCGGTGCCGTGGACGTCGTTGTCCATCGTCTTGGGGATGGCGATGACGTGCATGCCCTCGTTGTGGAGGCGGAGGCCGTAGGAGAGCGTGTCGTCGCCCCCGATGGGAATGAGGACGTCGATGCCCTGGCTCTCGAGCACCTTGAGGACGTGTTCGGTGAGGTCGTGCGGTCCGTCGCCCTGGACGCTTGCGGCGAGGAAGTCGGGCACGGCGCCGGATTTCACCTTGGATGGATTGGTTCGGCTGGAGTGGAGCACGGTCCCGCCGCTGCGGTCGATGGTGCGCACCGATGCCGGGTCGAGCGGCACCAGGTTCTCGGCGATCGATGCCGGGTCGTCTGGGTTGGTGGCGACGAGCCCTCCCCAGCCACGGCGGATGCCCACCATCGAGTGACCGGCCTCGGCGACCCGGATGACTGCCGCCTTGATGCTCGGATTCAGCCCGGGGACGTCGCCGCCCCCGGTGAGGATGCCGATTCGCATGTTCCTCCTCCTGACTCGCAGACTAGGGCGTCCGCGGGCAGCACCGGCGGCTGGTGCGGACTCCGGGGCGCGGGCCTAGGAGACCTTGCGGGGCACCTTCCCGGTCAGCGTGAAGATGGTCTTCATCACCTTATGGGCCCCATCCGCGGTCGGCTCGAACATCAGGGGGCAGCCTCCGTCGATCACGGTGATGCCGTGGCGTCTACCCAACTCGGTGGCCGAGTCGCAAACGCTTCCCTTGCCGAAGGCACGGTGCATCCACACATGACCGATCCCCAGATCGACGCACTCCTGCACCGCGGCGTCGGCCCGGTCGGGCTTGGTGCCGATCACGACGGCGCCCACTCCTCCGGGAATAGCACCGATACTCGGATAGGCAGGGTCACCTTCGACCTGGTCGGCGTTCGGGTTCACCGCAAACACCTCGTAGCCCCTCTCCCGGAGCCGCTTGTACACCGCATTGCTCCCGTGACCAGCTGGATTGCGCGACACGCCGGTCACCGCGATTCGCTTCTGGGCGAGGAACTCGGCTGCGGCTTGCTTGACCGATTGCATGGGACTCCCTGGTTCGTCCCCGGATGAATACCCGCGGTCGGGGAACGCCACTAGGGGCGATCGGCCGGGCGCCTTCGGCTAGTGGTCCTCTTCGGTCCGTTCGACGCGGATGGTGCAGTCGGTGAGTACCGCGGCGAGCGCCCCCACCGCGGCAGCCATCGGCAGCAGCAACGCCCCGACCACTCCTACGGTGAGGGGGATCTCCACGATGGTCTTGCCCTCCTCGTTCTGGATGATGAGGCGGCGGACGTTGCCCTCCCGGACCAGGTCTTTCACCTTGGCGAGCACCTCGTCGCCCTTGACCTTGAACTCTTCCCAGCGCGAGTCGTTGTTCATCGCATCTCCCTTCTCTTCGGTTGTGTTACCGGCGGCGACGCAGGGTCGCCAGGGACGGAGGCCTCAACCGAGACGTCGCCTGACGGAAGGTCGTGGAGCCGGAGGCGGCCCGGCTCAGACGTTGACGACGGGGCAGGTCAGGGTGCGGGTGACGCCCTCGACTCCCTGGATCCCGGTGGCGATCAGCCTCCCCAGGGCATCCATGTCGGCGGCCGCCACCTGGGCGATCACGTCGTACGGTCCGGTCACGACCTCGGCGGCGCTCACCCCCGCCACCCTGCGGACATCGGTGCACACCTGGGTGTGCCTCCCGAGTTCGGCTTGGATCAGCACGAAAGCAGAGACCACGGCACCTCCCGGTGTGACGACGGAAGCTCAAGCTACACCGCGCCGATCGGGCGCGAGTAGCAACCCGCCTCTCCCTACCATCCCCCGGTCACAGGAGGGGCAATGTCGGTGCTGGAACTCGTCGAATTGGGAATGCCCTGGATGGGCCTCGACCCGTTCATCTTCACGGTGCATCACGTCGACGACTACCCGGCAGGCGACGACGACCTCGGGCCGTCGGTTTCGCTCGACGGTCGCAGGATCGGCGCCGACTTCTCCTACATCGACGGGTGGAGCATGTATCACGGGGAGCGGATCCCCGGGTTTCCCCAGCATCCCCACCGCGGGTTCGAGACCGTCACCGTCGTCCGCCGCGGCTACGTGGATCACTCCGACTCGCTGGGCGCCACCGCCCGCTACGGGCAGGGTGATGTGCAGTGGCTCACCACCGGCGGCGGCATCCAGCACGCCGAGATGTTCCCCCTCCTCGACCCCGAGGGCGCCAACCCGCTGGAACTCTTTCAAATCTGGCTCAACCTGCCCCCGGAGTCGAAGATGGTCCCGGCGCACTTCGGGATGCTTTGGGGAGAGGACATTCCCACGCTCGACCCGGCACCCGGGGTGAGCGTCACCGCCATCGCCGGGTCCCTCGGCGGCTCGCGGCCGCCCTCCCCGCCCCCCGACTCGTGGGCATCTCGTCCCGAATCCCACCTGGCGATCTGGCTGATCCGCCTCGCCCCCGATGCCACCTGGACCGTCCCGCAGGGGGCGCCGGGGGTCAACCGGATGCTCCACTTGTTCACAGGTGACCACGTTGCGGTCGATGCCACCCGGATCGGGGCAAGGACCGGAGCACGGGTTCGGCCGGATGCCGACGTCGTTCTCGCCAATCACGGCGAACCCGCCGAATTCCTCATGCTCCAGGGGATGCCGATCGGGGCCCCGGTGTTCCAGATGGGTCCCTTCGTGATGAACTCTGCCGAGGAGTTGCGGCGAGCCGTCGACGACTACCACCGCACCGGTTTCGGGGGCTGGCCGTGGGCGGGGCGGGCTCCGGTCCACGCCCGGACCGAGGGCCGGTTCGCCCTCCACGCCGACGGAAGGGTCGAGCACCGGGAGATGCAGGCAACCCGGTAGCTTCGTCCGTCTCCCGTCTCCCGTCTCCCGTCTCCCGTCGCCCGTCTCCGGTCGCCCGTCGCCCGTTGTTGCCAGTTGCCAGTTGCTCGGAACCAACGATGCCCTTGCCGCCGTCTCACCCGGTGAGGGGGGAGAGAACCAAGGTTTGTCGAGACAAGGGAATCGCCATGACGAAACGGAACATCATCATCGTGGGAGTCCTCCTCGTCGCGCTGATCGCCGCCGGCGCCCTGGTGGCGCTGGCGATGTCGGGCGACGAGCCGAGCGGGCCCCTCGTCTATTCGGCTGGGGACGACGGCCGGTCCATCGAGGTGAAGGTGGGGGAGTCCTTCACCGTGGTCCTGGAAGGCAACCCCACGACCGGTTACAGCTGGCAGGTGGAGGGCGTCGACGAGGCGATCCTCTCCGTCGGAGAACCGGACTACAAGAGCGACTCGGATCTGGTCGGCTCCGGGGGAACCTTCACCTTCACCTTCACGGCGCTCTCCGCCGGGGAGAGCCAGGTGCGCCTCGGCTACAGCCGGCCGTGGGAGAGTGTCGCCCCGCTGCAGAGCTTCACCTTGAACGTGACCGCTCGCTGAGGAACCCGGCTTCCGCGAAGAGGCCCCGGCGTGCCGGGGCCTTCTCGCGACCGGGCAACCCGAGGCGGGGCGAGAAAGCGGGACACGCGACGCGGTAGGGGTCCGCAACTGCTACAGTTCGTGCCCGCACACGCCGTATTGCGTGTGACGCCGGTCTTCGCTCCTTCAGTCCCGTCGAGTGAAGTCGCCGCAGCCCCCCAGCCACGGTCTTCGACTCTGGCGACCGGGGGACTCGCTGCGGGGCGTTTCCCTAGGACGGTCGATATTGAGGAGCAATCCAATGGCAACCAACATCTACGTGGGCAATCTGGCGTTCGGCACTGCGTCTGGAGATCTGCAAACGCTGTTCTCCGAGCACGGAACGGTCACCAGTGCCCAGGTCGTAGCCGATCGCGAGACCGGTCGCTCACGGGGCTTCGGCTTCGTCGAGATGGCCGATGACAACGAGGCGGCTGCGGCGATCAAGGCAATCGACGGTCGCAACGTCGACGGGCGTCAGCTCAAAGTCAACATCGCCAAGGATCGCAGGGCCTAAGGCCTAGAGCGCGTTCAATAGATCGGGGTCGGAGGCTTGCCTCCGACCCCGATCTCTTTTGGGCAAGCCGCCGCGCGCACTCAGTGGCCGACGCCGCCATCACCTTCGACGGGATCAACGACGTGCTCCCCGCGACGGGCCGCCGACACCCCTTCCCTGTTGAGGGCGGTCATGACCCAGTAGTAGGTGATGGCCAGCCCGAGTACCGCGTAGGTGTAGGTGGAACCGACATAGCCCAACCCTGCACCGCCGGCGAGGACGACGAGGATGGCGGTCGCGGATCGATTCTCCCTCCTGATGAAACGCTCCTGGAGACGTGGATCCACCAGCCGGCGTTTCCGGGAGGCGTAGGCGAACATCGCTGCGTTGGATGCCGCCGCCAGGAAGACGCTGGACCCGTAGATGATCGCCGCCAGCCGCTCGTCCGGATTGGCGGTGACCAGGGCCGAACTGAAGGGTGTGATCGACACGGCGAAGAGGAAGAAGACGTTGAGGGTGAGCAGCGTCCCGTCCGCTCTCTGGATGTAGCGGAAGACGTTGTGGTGGTAGAGCCACAGCAATCCCACGAGGAAGAAGCTCACCGCGTACCCGAGCGTCTCCCGCCACAGGCTGCGGAGCTCGGGCCAGAGGCCCTCCGAACCGGAGATCTCCGCAACCACGGGCACGGTCAACTCGAGCACGAGGAGCGTGATCACGATGGCGATCACGCCGTCGGTGAGTGCCTTCAGTCGATCCGTGGAGAAGGTCGTTGCGTCCTGCGTCATCCGTCACCTCCGGGAATTCCCTTCACGCCCGATGGGTTGAGCCGGACTGCGGTGTAGTAGATCCGGGCAGTGGTGTCACACCCGATGCGGACGATCGCCGGCACCGCGGCGCAGCGCACCCGCATGTCGTGGAGGAAACCGGCGTCGACCCGGTCCTTGTTCTCCACCTGCCAGGTGGGCACGTCGGCGCGGTCGATGTTCTTCAGGTTCCGCCACCCGAAGTCATGGCGATTGCAGGCGAGTGTGAAGTCGAACGGTCCCCGCCCGAGAACGGGAGCCGAGCAGCCGTCGCTGTCCCACAGCAAGTACTCGGGGCGGGGACGGGTGGGATCGGAGGGCGGTCCGGAGTATCGGAAGTCGCCCTCGAATCCGTCCGTTCCCGAGATCGGGATGTCGAGCCGGACGTCGATGGATTCACAAACCGTGTCGAGTGTCACCTGAGCGATGGGCTCTCCAAGGATGGGATCGGGCACGTCGGCACAGACGTCGGCGGCGGGCGGTGCGGGGCCCACCGATCCGCTGATCCAGAATGCCGCCCCGACCGCGCCGATGACTCCAGTGGCCAGGCCGAGCAGGGTCGCGCGGAGCACCCGGTAGAGCCAGGTGTGCTTCGGCGCGGAATCCTGCCCCGCCCGGGCGGCGGCCTTGGTCCGCCGTGCCTTCGTTTCCGGCGGTGGCGGTGGCGGGGGAGGCGGCGGTGGCGGTGGCGGGGGAGGTGGGGGAGGGGGAGGTACGGTCATCTCGAGCCCACCGTGAAGTCGAAGGAGAACCTCTCGCCCTGGGTGGCGAGAGTGTGCCGCTGCTGATGGACAACTGTTCCACCGACCTGGACGATCAGGTCGAAGGTCTGGGAGCCCTCGCCGAGGCAGTCGCTGGTGAATACCACCGTCGCCGTGTACGAGCCCTCGGGCGCCTGTCCGGTGGGCCAGAAGATGTTCTCCGCGGCCGGTGAGGACGAGTCGGAATTGCAGGGAAAGTTGGCATCCCGGTCGAGAGTCCCGCCTGAGGCAACGGTGCGGTTGTTGTAGAACACCTCATCGAGCGCCGGGTCGGTCACCATGAGATCGAGGTCGGCCTTGGAGCTCCAGATCAGGGTCACCTGCACATCGCCGCTTCCCAGCCCGGAGGGAAGCTCTGGCCGGCCGGCTTGGGGGATCAGGGTCTCGAGTTGGGCCCGGTTGCGAGCGACGAACTCCGGAGCCAGCCGCTCGGCGACCGTGCGGGTCGCCGGGTCGAGGGTCCGATTGCGGCATGCGAAGTCGTCGGCGGCGATTCGTAGCTCCTCCACGCCCAGACTCCGAGCGGCGTCTCCCCCCACGGCTGCCAGGGACGCCCGCTGCCGTTCGAGGAGATCGTCGGGCGACGCCGCGGTGTACCCGCGCTCGGCCATGCAGGCCGCCCAGGCGTCCAAGGCGGCGACATACACCGGGTCGGAGAGGGCATCGGCCTCCAACTGGTCGATCGGGTAAGGCAGGTTCTCGAGGCCGTCGACGGCTGCGGCCAGCGTCTGGTAGCCGATTGCGGCGCATCCACCGTCCCCGCCTCCCTCGGCATCCAGGGGCGCGCCGTAGAGAGCGATCTCATAGGCGGGCCGCTCATCCACGGAAGGCCCGCCGCTCCCCAGGGTGGGCCGAGGCGTATCGCCTCCCGCGGCGATTCCGTAGCCGTCGCGAGACGGATCGAGGATCGCGTAGATGTCCTCGGCCACGGCCGGCCCGCGGAAGTCCTGCCCGCGCTCTGCCATGCACGAGCGCACGGCCTCGGTCACCTGCATCTCCACGGCGGTGCCGAGAATCCCCGGATCGGTGAACAGCGCGGTGGGATCCTCCCAGATCACGGCCGGGTCGGTGCGCCCGGCGAGATCGGGAGTCCGGGTCGCCGATCGGTAGAGGAGCAGGGCAACCCCTGCCACGACCGCGGTCGTAGCCAGCCAGATCCAGACGAGAGTTCTTCTGTTGCGGTCCATGGCGCCGGGCTCCCAAGATACCCGTCCGACTCAGAGCGTGGCGCCTGCCGCGGATCGCTTCTGGCTCTGCCGGGTCGAAGGGCAGGCTTCCCGGGCCGAAGGCCCCTGCGAACCGGCCGCTCCCTGCCCTACCGTCTGTGGCACTGGTTGTTTCGATGGAGAGGGGTGCGCGATGAGAGGGGTGTCGAGCCGGCTCGGCTATGTACTGGCGGTGGTGGCGATGGTCGCCGCTGCCTGCACCCTGCCGTCCCCCACCGGCTCCTATGTCCCTGACGACCCGGTCGACACCCCCATCGTTCCGCCCTTTGTCAACCCGAGCGACGACTCGCTACCCCTGTCGGAATACCAGATCACGGTGAACATCGAACTCACCGACACCGGATTCGAACCCGCCACCATCTACATCCCCGAGGGCCGGGGTATCCAGCTGGTGCTGCGCAACCGGGGGACCACGGAACACCACTACCGGGTCGCCGGGCTCGTCCCCACCCATCTCACCTGGCTGGCCACAGCGGAGTACAACCTGAGCCAGCTGCAGGACAGACCCGAGGACATCTCCGAAGCGGAGCACCTGCTCCACCACTTGATCGCCTTCGTTCCCTTCCGTGACGAGTCGCCCTTTGGCGTGCAGCCCCTTGGTACCGAGGTTCACGGATACGCTGGACCCCGGGACCGGGAGATCATGCGGTTCATCGCGGTCAACACTGGAACGTTCCCGGTCGAGGACGTGCTGCATCCCGAGATCACCGGTCGGGTCGTCGTCTTCGCACCCTGACCGTGCATCCGGTCGTGCCACGCCAGCAACTCGGGTCTCGGGGCCGTGCCGTTGGCCCCTACCTCGGCGTCGGGCCGTTGCGGACAATCAATCAGTAGGGGAGGGAGGCGGATGCGGGAGTACATCGACGGGTCTACGGCGATAGTGCGCGGGGCACTCGACGCCGGGTGCACCTTCTTCGCCGGATACCCGATAACTCCGGCTTCGGGGATCCTCATGGCGATGATGCGCGAGCTCCCCAAGGTGGGCGGCGTGGCGATCCAGGGAGAGGACGAAATCGCCTCGATCGGCATGTGCATCGGGGCGACCCTCGCCGGATCCAGGGCGATGACGGCCACCAGCGGTCCCGGCATCAGCCTCTACAGCGAGAACATCGGGCTGGCGGTGATGGGCGAGGTGCCGCTGGTCATCGTGGACGTGCAGCGGCTCGGTCCCTCGACGGGAGGGGCGACCACGGTCTCCCAGGGCGACGTCCAATTCGTGCGATGGGGGACCGGAGGCGGGTTTCCAATCATCGCCCTCGCCCCATCGACCGTCACCGAGTCGTACTGGCTCACCGCCAAGGCATTCGACCTGGCCGAGCGCTTCCGGTGTCCGGTGTTCGTCGTCACCGACAAAGAGCTGGCCACCACTCTGACCACCGTCGACCTCGAGTCCTATCCGACGATCCAGGTCCGTGACCGGGAGGTCGGGTCGGGTGGGCCGCCGTACCGCTACGCCCCCGCCGACGAAGTGGCGCCGCTGCACGAGTTCGGTCGCGGGGCGACCGTGCGGTTCACCGGCTCGACCCACGACACCGGGGGGTACATCACCAAGCACCTCCCCACCGTCGACGCCCTCAACCGCCATCTATCCGAGAAGATCGAGGACCATCGCGACGAGATCGAGCTCGCCGACGCGGACCTGGAGGACGGCGCCCCGACCCTTGTCATCGGTTACGGCGTCACCGGGGGAGCGGTGCGCGCCGCCGTTGCCGAGGCGAGGCGCCGGGGAATCAGAGTCTCCGGGCTGGTGGTGCAGAGTCTGTGGCCGATTCCGGAGACGGTGATCCGCCGCGCCATGGAGGGAGTGGACCGGGTGGTCGTCCCCGAGTTGAACCTGGGGCTCTACCGGCGCGAGGTGGAGAGGATCGCCGCAGGTAGATCGGTGGTCGGGGTGAACCGGGTGGATGGCGAACTGATCGACGTGGACCAGATCGTGGAGGCTGTGACGTGACCGTCGACATCACCCCGCTGCGCCGGTACCGCAACGAGACTCCCTACCCGTTCTGTCCCGGCTGTGGGCACGGCAGCATCCTCGACAAACTGTCCGAGGCGCTGGCGACCATCGACATCGATCCGGCGAGCGTCGTTGTGGTGAGCGACATCGGGTGTGCCGGGCTCTCCGACCAGTACTTCGACACCAGCGCGTTCCATGGACTCCACGGGCGCAGCATCACCTACGCCACCGGCGTCAAGCTGGCACGTCCCGAGCTGACCGTGATAGTGATCATGGGCGACGGCGGTACCGGCATCGGCGGAACCCATCTGATCAACGCGGCGAGACGGAACGTCGGCATCACGGTCCTCGTGTTCAACAACCTCAACTTTGGGATGACCGGAGGTCAGCACTCGACAACCACACCAGATGGGGCGGTGACCGCCACGACCCCGGGAGGGAATCTGGAGCATCCGCTCGACATCTGCGCCACGGTCGGGGTCAACGGTGCCGGGTACGTGTATCGGGGGACCAGCTTCGACGACGATCTCTCGACGCGTATCGTCGAGGCGATCCGGCACCCCGGGTTTGCCCTCCTGGACATTTGGGAGCTGTGCACCGCGTATTTCGTGCCGGCGAACAAGTTCACCCGCCGCGGGCTGGAGTCGACCATCGAGCGGCTCGGGCTGGCGACCGGCGTCCTGTATCAGCACGACGTCGCCGAGTACGCCACGGCGTATCGGGCGGCATCGCGGGACCTGCCCTCCCGGATGCGGCCGGTGGGCATTCCCACCACCCACCCATCGCCGCTCACCGACACGACGTCCCTGGTCGTCGCCGGTTCGGCCGGCGCCAAGGTCCGTTCGGCGGCACGGCTGGTAGGCGAGGCGGCGATCAGGTCGGGGCTGTGGGCGACCCAGCGCGACGACTACCCGGTGACCGTGAAGACCGGGCACAGCCTCTCCGAAGTGGTGCTCGGCCCGCGCCCGGCGGCGCCGGTTGGGGTGACCGTTCCGGACGTGGCCGTCGTCGTCTCCGCCGATGGCCTGCGCAAGGTCCAGCCGATGCTGGCGGCGATGGGACTGAACGGCGTGGTCTTCACCATCCCCGAGTTCGCCGACGTGGTGACCGGAGCCCGGTTGGTGGTGATCGATCCGACGGCATCCCCGGTGCGGATCCCCAAGGCGCAGCTCGCCCTGGTCCTGCTCACCGCCGCCGTCGCCCGTCTGGGTCTGTTTCCGGTGGAGGCCATGACCGAGGCGGCCGCCGCCGGAGCCTTCGCCGAGGAGAACCTGGCGGCGATAGAGGCGGGGCGGGGACTCTGAGGCGAGCTCTCTTGTCGGGTTCGCGCTCTGGTTGACATCCCTCATGAACGGCGATAACTTACTATCGCTAACTTACTGTCGATAAGTCACACGGGAGAGGTGTCATGGAGAAGCTGGGTCGGTTCGTCGTTCGGTTGCGCTGGCCGGTGGTGATCGCCGCCCTCGTGTTCATGGCGGTGGCGGGAGCCGTCGGTGGCGGCGTCGCCGACTCCCTGTCCAACGGCGGGTTCCTCGATCCCAACGCCGAGTCGACCCTGGCGAGCGACCTCCTCGAGGACGGTTTCGGTGTGTCGGATCCGGCGGTCATCCTGGTGGTGAGCGCTCCCGGGGGTTCGGTGGACGATCCCGCGGTTGCCGCCGACGGCATCGCTCTCACTCAGGTCCTCGCCGCCGAGGAGGGCGTCACCGCGGCCTCGTCCTATTGGACGTTGGGGAGCCCACCGCCACTGCGAAGCTTCCGGGGCGATCGCGCCCTGGTGTTCGCCTCGATCGAGGGCGACCAGGGGGAGGTGCTCGATCACTCGGCAGCCATCTCGGACGAGTACCGAGGAAGCTTCGGTTCGCTCGAGGTGCTCGTCGGGGGCGTGGGGCCGCTCTTCTCCGAGGTGCAGGCGACGGTCGAGGCCGACCTGGCCCGGGCGGAACTGATCGCCTTCCCTCTGACCGCGGTGCTGCTCATCGTCGTCTTCGGCAGCCTGGTGGCCGCCTCCTTGCCGCTGGCCATGGGAGGACTCGCCATCGTCGGCTCACTCCTCATCCTCCAGGTCCTCACCGGCTTCACCGAGGTCTCCATCTTTGCCCTCAACCTGACGACCGCGCTCGGCCTCGGTCTGGCGATCGACTACTCGCTCTTCATTGTGTCCCGCTTCCGTGAGCAACTCGGCCGGGGCGACCAAACCGGGGACGCGGTGGTGGCCACGGTGCGCACTGCCGGACGGACCGTGCTGTTCTCCGCAGCCACGGTTGCCGTCTCGCTGGCGGCGATGATCATCTTCAAGCTCGCCTTCCTGCGCTCGTTCGGATATGCCGGCATCGCCGTCGTCCTCATGGCGGCGATCGGGGCGGTCGTCGTGTTGCCGGCGATCCTCGCCATCCTTGGCTCCCGGGTGGAGAAGGGCCGGGTGCGCAAGGCGCGGCAGAGCGCGGTGGAGGACGGCGTCTGGCACCGGGTGGCCACGTTTGTGATGCGGCGCCCGATTCCCATCGCCACCGCCGCCCTGCTGTTCCTCGTGGTTCTCGGGTTGCCGTTCCTGGGCGTGAACCTCGGGCAATCAGACGACCGGATGCTGTCGACGACGTCCAATGCCCGCACCACCGGCGACGTGATGCGCGCCGAGTTCTCGGCGTTCGAGTCGGCTCCGGTCGACGTCATCTTCCCCGGCCTCGCCGACACCTCCGAGGCCGACGCGCTGGCGGTCACGCTGTCCCGGCTCGACGGGGTGGCGCGAGTCGATGGTCCCACCGGGTCCTACATCGCGGGCTTCAACGTGATCTCCGGGGGCCCGGCATACGGTCGCTTCACCGCGGATGCCGGCATGTTCTTCTCGGCGATACCGTCGGTGGAGCCCAACGGCCCGGAGGCCGAGGCACTGGTCGACGAGATCCGGAGTCTCGACGTCGGCCGCACTCTCCTGGTGGGGGGAACGTCGGCGTTCCTCCACGACACCAAGGCATCACTGCTCGGCGACCTTCCCTGGACCCTGGGAGTCATCGCCGTCGTCACGTTCGTGCTGCTCTTCCTGATGTTCGGATCCGTCGTGGTTCCGGCCAAGGCGCTGGTACTCAACGTGCTCTCCCTCTCGGCGACCTTCGGCGCCCTCGTCTGGGTGTTCCAGGAGGGGCACTTCGCCGACCTGCTCGGTGTCACCGCCACCGGGTCTCTGGAGATCACGATGCCGATCCTCATGTTCTGCATCGCCTTCGGGCTCTCGATGGACTACGAGGTGTTCCTGCTCAGCCGCATCAAAGAGGAGCACGACCTCGGTGCGGACAACGTCGCTTCGGTGGCCCGCGGGCTGGAGCGGACCGGGCGGATCGTCACCGCGGCCGCGGTGCTGATCGCGGTCGTGTTCCTGGCGTTCGCCACGTCCGAGGTGTCGTTCATGAAGATGTTCGGCGTCGGCATGACACTCGCCGTCCTCGTGGATGCCTTCGTGGTGCGGGCGACGCTCGTGCCCGCGTTCATGAGGCTCGCCGGCAATGCCAACTGGTGGGCGCCGCGGTGGATGAAGCGGATCTACAACCGGTTCGGGATCAGCGAGGTGACCGAGTGACGGCCCGAGCGAGGTCGCGGGCGCGCAAAGGGGATGGCGACCTCCTCGCCGACCAGATCCTTGACGCTGCCGAGGCGCTGCTCGTCGAGCGGGGCTCGGTGGAGGCGGTGTCGATCCGGGAGGTCGCCCGCCGGGTAGGGGTGACCTCACCGGCCATCTACCTCCACTTCGCCGACAAGGAGGATCTGTTCTACCAGTGCTGCCGCCGCGGCTTCGCCAACCTGGCGAGCCGGATGGAAGCGGTCCGCGGCGAAGGGAGTTCCCTCGATCAGCTGCGGCGCCTGGGGCGCGCCTACGTCGAGTTCGGCCTGAAGAAGGGCTCCCAGTACCGGGTGATCTTCGGGGGAGTGCCGCCCCACCCGGCCCATTCGGACGATCCGGGGGATCTCCCCGGGGTACGCGCCTTCGAGATCCTGCTCGAGACGGTCGGGTCCGGCATCGCCGCCGGGGAGTTCCGCGACGACCTCGACCCCGTGGCGCTGGCGGTGGCGGTGTGGTCGGCGGTGCACGGCGCGGTGCTCATCCTCCTCTCCAAGGACGCCACCCACGACGCGGTGCCTATTCCCGATTCGGCAGCCGTGGTCGACGCGGTCCTGGGCGTCGTCGGCAGCGGGGTTCGCTCGTAGGGTGTGAGCCGCGAGGGAAGGGGCCGGATGACCGGCCCCTTCCCTCCGTTTGAAGCACCCGATGCGGTCAGTGGGTGGCGGTGCCGGCAGTGTGTGCCAGCCAGGTGCCGACGACGATCAGGCCGTGCCCGATCGCGTGCCGGGCCCGGGCAATCGGCCCGGCACGGCCGTCGATGGTGTTCAGTACCCGGCGAGTGGCGGCTGCGCGTATGCGGTCGTCGATGATTGCCGAGGACAGTTCGCTCATCAGTTGCGGGTTGTTCATTGCGTCTCCTCTATTCGTCTTCGAGAAACCCGGCCAGCAGACGGGCGGCGTCGGGGACCGCGCCACCGCGCAGGCTGTACTCCGATTCGGCGCCCAGGGTGATCCGGACCAGACCGGCCCGGCGGAGGACGCTGAGATGGTGGTGGACGGTGGACTTGGCGAGCGCGATGCGGGCGGTGATGTCGCTGAGCGACGCCGGGCCGTCCCTGAGGATCTTGAGCAGGCGCAGTCGCCGCTCGTCGCCGAGGGCCTTGTAGACCTCGACCAGCCAGGCGGGCGGCGTGTCCGCGTCGGCGTCGAGGTGCTGTTCCGCCACCGGGTAGCAGAACACCCGGCTTCGCTCGTGTTCGGTGATGGTCACCCACGGTCGGATCACCACCGAGGGGATGAGCACGATGCGGTCGACGTCGGGCACCATCGTGAATGTGACCCCGTTGGTTGCCGTCTCCACGAGTTGCGGCGACTCCATCGTGCCGGCGAGAGCGCGTTTGTGATCGGCGTCGCGGGCGAGCACGATCCCGACCCCATCGCCATCGCCGAAGACGTCGCGGGCGAACGACAGCAGCGTCCCGGCAAGCAGTTCGGTCGACTCGGTAGGCGGTGTCTCGAGCAGCCGGCACAGTGCGTCGGGGATCTCGCACCCATCCCCGGACACGACCCGCTTGAGGGCGGAGGCATCGCCGGCGACCGCGGCGCCGACCAGATCCCTTTCTTCCTGGGTGTGGCAATGCTCCCGGGCCAGGCCGAGCAGGTCTTCCCAGAGCTTGGCGGGGTCCCTTTCCCGGAGACGGGTGGCGAGCGCCTCGGGTGACCGGTCCGGGCCGAGGGCGAGGGCTTCCCCGATGAGTGCGACCCACACCCCTCCCAGCCCGGCGAGTCGGTCGAGACCGGTACTGAGATCGGGGCTCGCCTGCTCCCGCACCCGGTCATACCACGAAGGATCGACGGCGAAATCGGCGAGCTCGCCGGCGTCATGCGACGAGTAGACGAAGAGGCTGAGCAGCAGCTCGAACAGCGGGTCGGCGACGATGTCCACCGGGAGCCCCGATGCGGTTTCTCCGGTGTAGTCCTTGATGCGAGGGCCGGTGACCGTCATGTTCGTGACCTTTCGAAGGTTCTATCGACGTAAGGCGTTCGATCAAGATCGAACATACGACATCAGCCGACGGTTGTCAAGGGGGAGTTGGCTTCGGGGCGTTTGGCCGTCGAGAAGGCGACCTTCCCGTGGGTAGTCTTGGTGGGACGATTCGGCCCGGAGGTGGGCCCCGATCGGCATCGAGGGCCGGAAAGGATGGGATTCCATGGGAGCGACGCGGGCCCTGTTCGCCCGGCGCGTCGCCGCCATCGGTACCGAGGAGGCGTTCGCCCTGGGGGCGCTCATCGCCGAGGTGGAAGCCGAGTCGGGTCCGGTGATCCGCTGCAATCTCGGCCAACCGGACTTTCCCCTTCCCACCCACATCGCCGATGCGGTGGTGGCGGCGATCCGTGCCGGCAAGACCACCTACTGCGATCCCCAGGGCCTCCCCGAGGTGCGCGCCGCGATCGCCGCCAAGGTGGGCACCGATCGCGGCCTCGACCTCGATCGCGAACGGGTCGTGGTCTTCGCCGGCGGGCGGCCGCCGATCGGTCTTGCCCAGCATGCGTATGTCGAGGAGGGTGACGAGGTGATCTACCCGTCCCCCGGCTACCCACTGTTCGAGTCGTTCATCCGCTACATCGGCGGGGTTCCGGTGCCGCTGCGGCTCCGTGAGGAATCCGGGTTCAACTTCACGGGCCCCGATCTCGGCGAGTTGATCTCGGCGCGCACCAAGCTGATCTTCGTCAACTTCCCCTCCAACCCCACCGGGGGAGTCGCCAGCCGCGAGCAGCTCACCGAGATCGCCGAAGTGATCCTGGAGCGGACCGGTCCCGAAGTGCGGGTCTACTCGGACGAAGCCTACGAGGCGATCGTGTTCGACGGGGCGGTGCACGCCTCGATCGCATCGATCCCCGGCATGGCGGAGAGGACGATCATCGCTTCAGGGGCATCCAAGACCTACTCGTGGACCGGGGGACGGATCGGCTGGGGGGTATACCCGTCGGTCGACGAGGCCCTGGTGCAGCGGCGCCTCAACATCAACTACTTCGCCTCGATCCCGCCGTACAACCAGCTCGGCGTGCTGACCGCGCTGCAGTCACCGGAGTCCCCTGCTGCGATCGCCAAGATGGTGGAGGCATTCCAGCGGCGGCGCGACCTGGTGGTAGATGCCATCAACGCCATCGACGGGGTCACCTGCACGCGACCACTCGGGGCGTTCTATGTCTTTCCCAACGTGTCGGGCGCCCTCGAGCGCGTTGGGGCGTTCGAGGCGTTCGCCGCACTGCCCGAAGAGGTCAGGCGCAAGTCGTCACCGGCCACGCTCTTTCAGCTGTTCTTCCTGTACCGCTACCGGGTGGCGACCATGGACCGCCGATCGTTCGGCGTTCTCGGTTCGGAGGGGGAGAACTACCTGCGGGTGTCGATCGCCACCGGCGACGACGATCTGGCGGAGGCGATGGATCGGCTGGCCGCGGCCGCCGCCGACGTGTCCGGCTTCGAGGAGTTCGTGGCGTCCGGGCGGAGACTCACACTGTGAAGGACAACGCGGCGGCCGACATGGGAGCTGCCACGACCAGAGGGTTCGGTCCCCGCCGTGCGGTGTGGATCGATGTCGCCGCCGCCGAGGACGACTTCGAGCCCTCCACGATCGAGACGATCGAGCGTTTCGATCTGGTGTACCGCTCGCTGGTTTCGATCATGTTCAACTTCACCCAGTCGGGGCATCCCGGCGGCTCGGTGTCCTCCGGGCGGATCGTCTCATCGGTCCTCCTCGAGGGGCTCGACTACGACATCGGTGATCCCAATCGGCCGGACGCCGACATCGTCTCCTATGCCGCGGGGCACAAGGCGTTGGGCCTTTATGCGATGCTCGGGCTCAGGGACGAGATCTGCAGGATCGCCGCCCCCGAGTTGCTGCCCGGCGCCGATAACCTCAGGCTGCGTTTCGAGGACATGCTGGGCTTCCGGCGCAATCCCACCCAGCCGACCCCGCTGTTCGGCAAGTTCGGGTCGAAAGCGCTGGACGGGCACCCGACACCGGCGACCCCGTTCGTCAAGCTGGCCACCGGGCCGTCCGGCGTGGGGGTGGCTTCGTCGATGGGCCTGGCGGTCGCAGCCGCCGACTACTACGGCACCGACGCCCCGCGCATCCACATCGTCGAGGGCGAGGGTGGCCTGACCCCGGGTCGGGTGGTCGAGGCGCTGGCGTTTGCCGGCACCGCGGGCCTGTCCAACGTAGTGATGCATCTCGACTGGAACCAGGCGTCCATCGACTCCGATACGGTCACCCGCGAGGGCGACCATCCCGGGGACTACGTGCAGTGGGACCCGATGGAGCTCTTCTACCTCCACGACTGGAACGTCGTGGCGGTGCCCGACGGCTTCGACGTGGGCTTGGTGCTCACCGCGCAGCGCCGGGCTCAGCAGATCGACAACGGGCAACCGACCGCGATCGTCTATCGGACCACCAAGGGTTGGCGGTACGGGATCGAGGGGAAGAAGTCGCACGGCGGTGGTCACAAGATGGGCTCGGCGGCCTACCTCGACTCGCTCGCCCCCTTGTTCGGGGACGACGTCACCGGTTTGCCGTCGGCCGATGGCACAGACCCGATCGCCACCGAGGCCGCCTACTGGGCAACGCTGGAACGGGTGCGAGCGGTGCTCGCCTCCGATCCGATGACCCCGGCCGTTGCCGGGCGGGTGCGCGCCGCCTCCGATCGTCTCGCCTCCTGGAGGAGAATCCCCCGGGTGGGAGCCCCCGACGTCGAGGCGATCTACCGGGGGCTCGATCCGACCACCACGCCGGAGGGGCTGCAGCTCGAACCGGGAGGCGCCACCGCGCTTCGCCAGCAGCTGGGCAGAGTGCTCGGCCACCTGAATGCCGCCTCGGGAGGGGCCCTGCTCATCGCCGCGGCCGACCTGCTCGGATCGACCGCGATCTCCGACGCCGCGGCCGGGTTCCCTGCCGGGTTCTACCACCGCCGCGACAACCCGCTGTCGCGAACCCTGGCGGTGGGCGGAATCTGTGAGGACGGCCTCACCGGGGTGATGACCGGAGTATCGGGCTACGGCCGCCATGTCGGTGCCGGAGCTTCATATGGGGCGTTCATCGCACCGCTCGGGCACATCGCCGCCCGGGTCCACGCGATCAGCGACCAGATGCGCCGCCAGACCGACCCCAGCCCGCCCCGGCCGGTGGTGATCGTGTGCGGGCACGCCGGCCTGAAGACCGGCGAGGACGGCCCGACCCACGCCGATCCCCAGGCGCTGCAGCTCATGCAGGAGAACTTCGTCCCCGGTTCGGCGGTGACCCTCACCCCGTGGGAACCCCAGGAGCTGTGGCCGATGGTCGCCGCGGCGTTCGCCGCCCGCCCGTCGGTGATCGTTCCGTTCGTGACCCGCCCCTCCGAAGCGATCCTCGATCGGGCCGCACTCGGCCTGGCGCCGGCGGCCGAATCCACCCGGGGGGTGTACCGACTGAAGGCTGCCTCCGGCGACTCGGCGGGCGCGGTGGTGCTGCAGGGCTCCGAGGTGACCTACGCGTTCGTCCAGGAGACCATGCCTCTCCTCGAGGCGGCCGGGATCGATCTCGATGTCTACGTGGTGACCAGTCCGGAGTTGTTCGACCTGCTGGATCCCGCCGAGCGAGAGGCGACCTTCCCCGACTCCGTGGCTCGGAACGCGATGGGGATCACCGGCTTCACACTGCCGACCATGTATCGGTGGGTTACCGGCGAGGTGGGTCGAGCCCACACGCTCCACCCCTTCCGGGGCGGCCATTACCTGGGGAGCGGGGTCGGGGCGATGGTGATCCACGAGGCGGGCCTGGATGGCCCAGGGCAGTTCGCCGGCATCACGCGGTTCATTGCCGCGATGGACGCCCGGTAGGGACGCGGGCAGAGACACCCTGGAAGGGGGCCATCCGGGGGCACCCCCGATGTCAAACGGCCCTGTCCTGCGTCGTCCTCGGAGAGTGAAGTCTGGTTCATGTTCGTGCAGTACTACGGGTTGGTGCCGGTTCCGCTGGATCGCGCGGAGACGCGGCTGCTCGGGCTGCTCGACGGCCTCAGCGAGTCTGCCGACATCGCCTACCGCCACGGCGAAGAGATGCTCGCCCGGATCCGCGGGGGGGAGAGCAAGGTGGCCAAGACGGTCAAGCTCGAGGTAGGGGCCCCATCGCGGCGCGAGACCCAGGTCACCCTTCCCCTCTCGTGGTGGGCTACGGGGACTCCCTTCCTCTTCCCGACCATGGACGCCGAATTGGTGCTGGCCGCCATGGGACCGCAGCTCACCCAGGTGACGCTCCAGGGAACCTACAAGCCGCCGATCGGCCCGGTGGGCCGCGCCCTCGACAAGGCCCTGCTGCACCGTTTTGCCGAGGCGAGTGTCAAGGACTTCGTCGATCGGGTGGTCGAGGGCCTCGGCGCCGACGGCTGACAGCAACCGGACCAGCGGTACCATCCGGGTTCGGTGACCTCTCCCTCCTTCCGCAACGTCGCGCTCGTCGCGCACGTCGACCACGGCAAGACCACGCTCGTCGACGCGATGCTGCGCGCCACCGGGGTATTCGCCGCCCATCAGGCCCTGGTCGAAAGGGTGATGGACTCCAACGATCAGGAACGGGAACGGGGCATCACGATTCTCGCCAAGGCAGCTTCGGTGGAGTGGAAGGGCGTGCGGATCAATCTGGTGGACACGCCCGGTCATGCCGACTTCGGCGGCGAGGTGGAGCGAGCACTGGCCCTGGTCGACGGGATACTGCTGCTGGTCGATGCCGCCGAAGGTCCGATGCCCCAGACCCGCTACGTGCTCTCCAAAGCCCTGGCACGCGATCTCCCCGCGGTGGTGGTGGTCAACAAGGTGGATCGCGCCGATGCCCGCCCCGACGAGGTGGTCGACGAGGTCTACCAACTGTTCTTCGATCTCGATGCCGGCGAGCGGCACATCGAGTTCCCCATCGTCTCCACCATCGCTCGGCAGGGGAGGGCCATCGCCGGTATGGGCATGCCCTCCGAGGAGGCCGATCTCTCGGCGCTGCTCGACGCGATCGTGAACACGATCCCCGCTCCCGATGGAGATCCAACTGCTCCGCTGCAGGCACTGGTCACCAACCTCGACGCCTCCGACTATCTGGGTCGGCTGGCCATAGGCCGGGTGGCTCAGGGCACGCTGCGCGCCGACAGCCGGGTAGCCCTCTGTCATGCCAACGAGGAGGAGCCGCCGATCAAGAGACGCCTCACCCAATTGCTGGGGTTCGCCGGCCTTGACCGGGTCGAGGTGAGTGAGCGAGTGGCCGGGGACCTGTTCGTCGTTGCCGGCTTCCCGGAGGTGGAGATCGGCGACACCCTCGCCGATCCCGATGATCCCCAGCCGCTGCCCCGGCTGGAGGTGGACGAGCCGGTGTTGCGGATGACCTTCGGGGTGAGCACGTCTCCGCTCTCCGGCCGGGAAGGAAGCCTGCTGACCTCGCGGCAGATCCGCGACCGTCTGGACCGGGAGGTGCGGGGGAACGTCTCCATCAGGATCGGTCCGACCACTTCGCCGGACGTGATCGAGGTGGCCGGACGCGGTGAGCTGCAGTTGGCGGTGCTGATCGAATCGATGCGCCGCGAGGGATTCGAGCTCCAGGTGAGTCGGCCCGAGGTGATCATCCGGCAGATCGAGGGGAAACCCCATGAGCCGATGGAACGAGCGGTGATCGACATCCCTGCCGAGTACGTCGGCACCGTCACCCAGGCGATCGCCCCGCGGCGGGGGAAGGTGACCGATCTGCGTCCCGGGGACTCGGGGAGAACCGTGGTCACCGTGGTGGCGCCGGCCCGCGGCCTGATCGGTCTCCGCTCGGCGTTGATCACCGCCACCAGGGGCACGGCGCTGATCCATCAGCATCACGACGGTTGGGAGCCCTGGGCGGGCGACATTCCCGGGCGGATCGGGGGAGCGATGATCGCCGATCGTCAGGGTGTCTCGTCGTCGTTCGCCCTCGACAACCTCCAGCTGCGCGGCACCCTGTTCATCGGCCCCGGCGAGGACGTCTACGAGGGGATGATCATCGGGGAGTCGTCACGACCCGATGAGATGGTGGTGAATCCCACCAAGACCAAGGAGTTGACCAACATCCGTACCCACGACCACGACGAGCAGGTGCGCCTCACTCCTCCCCGGCGCGCCACGCTGGAGACGGCCATCGAGTGGATCGCCGAGGACGAGCTGGTCGAGGTGACCCCACAGTCCGTGCGGATTCGCAAGCGGCATCTCTCCGAACAGCAGCGCAGATTGGCGCGCAAACGCTGACGGGGGCACTCAGGCCGGGGTCGACACTCCCACCCCACCGCGCGTCTGTCCTCCGAAGCGGGCCTTCTCCGCGGCCAGGTCCAAGCGGCGCAGCTGCATCTTCGCCGCCCGGGTGGCGTCGTCGATGAGGTCGGCGGGCACCAGCCAGCACACCTCGAACTCGATGCCGTCGGGATCCCGCCCGTAAACCGCCTTGGTGGTTCCGTGGTCGGTGGCGCCCACCATCGCTCCCGCTTCGGTCAAACGGGTGGTGATCTCCTCCAGGGCGTCCAGGGTGTCGACCTCCCAGGCGAGGTGGTACAGGCCGACCGTGCTCCGGCCGGCATCGGATGGGGACGCCTGGCGTCCGATGGCGAACAGCCCCAGGTCGTGATCGTTGGACGACCCGGCGGCCTGCAGGAACGCTGCTCCCGGCGGACCGCCGAGGTTGCGGAAGCCGAGGGCCTCCTCGTAGAAGGAGACGCTGCGCTCCAAATCCGTTACGTATAGGACGGCGTGGTTGAGACGGGCGATCGGCATGCATCTCTGAACGCCTGCCCTGGAGCGGTATTCCTCCTCCGCAGGCCCGGCGACCCCGCTAGCGTCCGAGGGGAGGAAGTCGAGAGGAGGGCTCATGCACGACCACCTCCGCCCGGTCGAACGGCGGATCCTCGCCCTGCGCGCCTCCGGCGAGTCCACCGATCAGATCGCCGCCCGGCTCCGGCGCAGCCCGGCGCATGTGGAGCGAATCATCACCTGGACCGACATCCCCCGATCGGGTCCGGCCCCGATGCTGGCACCGATGGCGCGGGGCCGGGTCGTGCTGGCACTCCGGGGTGACGGCATGTCCCGTGAAGCCATCGCCGAGAAGTTCGGACGTTCCGCCGAGTCCATCCGCCGCCTCGAGGGTCTGGCGCACTACCGGCGGGCACTGGATCTTCTCGGCTGAAGCCGCGGGATACTATCCGGCGGTGTCTTCGGCGTTGATGAGCTACTACCACACCTAGCGGGGGAGATGGGTCGAGGCCCTGCTGTTCGTGGTGGTGCTCTCCCTGGCGGTGGCGACGGCATTCGTCGACGTGGCGTGGTGGGTGCGGATCGTGCTCGACGGATCCGGCGATCGTCTACTACCTGCTGGTCGACACGTTCACCCGGCTCAGGGTGCGAGTCGGAGGAGAAGTCCTACGAGTGAGCTTCGGCCAGCGTTGGCCGCGCAAGGTGATCCCCCTCGCAGCAATCACTGCGGTCGGTGCCCGCCGGGGGAAGTGTGGTGGTACGGCTGGGGCATCCGACGAATTCCCGACGGATGGTTGTGGAACGTGGCGGGCTTCGACTACGTCCGACGCCGGCGATCCGGAAGCGCTCGGCGAGTTCATTGCACGGGCCATCCTTGACAATCTCCACAAGTTCATCGTTCCGGCTGTTGCCGGGCCCGCGCGCTTGGTACCCCTCGCTGCCCTGGAGACCCACGGCCTCTCGCGCAACGCTCTTCGCGTTGCGGCAATTCGTGGACGCCTCCAAGCGACCAAGGGTCCAGACGGTCAGTGGCGAAGCTCACGCAACTGGGTTGATCAGTACATCGAATCCCGATATCGACGCATCTAGTGCCGCTGGAAATCGGGTGACATTCCCGCACGCCGGCCGAGGGGACGGCTTGTGCCCAGTAGCCGGCACCCTAGGCTCGTCTTCTCGTTCGAGTCTGTGAGGAGGAAGCGATGGCAACCACTGACGATCTGAGTTCGCAGCGGTTCTACCACGGTACGAAGGCCGACCTGAAGCCAGGGGACCTGATCGTGTCCGGCCAATCGCCCAACTCCGGTGAACAGGATCGGGCAACCGGCTACGTCTACCTGACCGGCACCCTGGATGCGGCCGCCTGGGAAGCGGAGCTGGCACCCGGCGACGGTCCAGGCAGGATCTACATGGTCGAACCGACCGGCCCGATCATGGATGACCCGGACCTCACGGGTAAGAAGTATCCGGGTCCGGCGAAGTCATACCGCTCCCGAGAGCCGCTGCGGGTCACGGGTGAGGTCACGGATTCGCAGGGGCGCCCGCTGCGGTTCTACCACGGCACGAAGGCTGACTTGAAGCCAGGGAACCTGATCGGGCCCGGCCACTCTCCCAACTTCGGTGAACAGGATCGGGTAACGGACTACGTCTACCTGACCGGCACCCTGGATGCGGCAATCTGGGGGGCGGAGCTGGCACTTGGCGGTGGAGCGGGCAGGATCTACGAAGTGGAACCGACCGGCCCGATCATGGACGACCCCAATCTGACGAACATGAGGTATCGAGGCAATCCGACGAAGTCCTATCGCTCTCGAGAGCCGCTGCGGGTCACGGGTGAGGTCACGGATTGGCAGGGGCACCCCCCGGAGACACTCCAGGCCATGAAGGACGGCCTGGAGCAACTCAAGAAGCTTGGTGTTGAGCCGATCGAGGACTGAGTCAAGCCGTCCTCTGATGACTGTGAGGATCACGTCCGCCGGCCGAGGGGACTGTTGCCTGTCGCACACCCTGCCCGAGGGTGCCGTCATCTGAAGGGGGTGTGCACCCAAGAACCGCCGCCCACGGCGTGGTCCCGGCACCGGTGGCGGTGCCGGGACGCGCTCGTCGAAGCCTACGAACGGGCTCCATCGGCTAACGGAACAGGTGCCTGCCGAGGAATGCGGTGATGTCACCGGCGTGGGGCAGAAAGCGGTCGAGGTCGCTGTGGCCGCCGCCGTCGACGATCAGCACCTCGGCGTCGGGACGTGCCGCCGCCAACTGGTGGAGGTTCTCCAACGGCACCACCTGGTCGGCGGCGCCGTGCACCAGCAAGGTCGGGACCCGCACCAGAGGGATCCGGTTGCGGGGGGCGAAGTCCTCGAAAGGCTGGCCGATTGCCCTCTGCATGATGGCGAGGGCTGCGGCGCGCACCGGTCGCGGCGCCGACGCCATCTGCTGGCGCATCAGCGCACCGGGATCTGCCGGCGACGCCACCGACACCAGGACCTGAAGTGCACCGCCCCGCGAGGCGCTGAGGATCGCTGCCCCGCCCCCGACCGAGTGGCCGACGACACCGATCGTGGTGACCTCCTCACGCCCCGAGAGCCAGCCGAGCGCCGCGTCGAGGTCGTCGGCGAAACGGGGCATCGACACGAACCGGCGACGATCCGAGAGGCCGTGGTTGCGGACGTCGAGGAACAGCGAGTGAAACCCGGCCCGGTGCAGATGGGGAGCCAGCGGGAGCATCAGGGATGCGTTGCCGCCCCAGCCGTGAAGGACGACAACGGCGGGAGCGGAACCTGCGACCGGGATGAACCAGGCGTGGAGGCGGGGACCGCCCGGAGCCTGCAACCACACCTCCTCCTCGGGAAGGCCGAGTGCGCTGGGGGCGGACACACCGCGAGCGACGCCAAGGCGGACGTGGTCGATGCGGTGGGGGGAGACCAACCACAGCCACTTGCGCAGGCCGCGGAGTCGGGTGGTCACGCCCGGGCGATCCCGACGTCGCCGACCTCGCCCAGGCCGGCGTCGAGGAGGTCGAAGCACCTGGCCATGAGGTCGGGTAGGGATGCCTGGCCGCCTCCGGCCAGCCACATGGCCATCGAGGCCCGCATGGCGGAGAGTGCTGCGCCGGCGAGCAGTCGGGGCACTATTTGGAGGTCGGGGTCCGGCCTCAACCATCCGGCGACGATCCCGGCCACGGCGGCCTCCCACTCCGCCTGGAGCTTGAGGCTGCGGGCACCGACGGACGGCACCGTGGTGATGATCCGGAATCGACGCAGCATCTGCGCCCGCTCGCTCTCGTAGTCGGCCGACACGGCGACGAACGCCGCTCGCAGCGATCGCCATGGCGACTCGTCGGCGGGACCCTCCTCCAATTCCGATACCAACCGGCCCAGGCGGGCGGCGTAGTCGGCGAGGACCACGTCCTCCTTGGAGGGGAAGTAGTGGAAGAAGGTCCGAGGAGCGATGTCGGCGGCGGCGGCGACCTCGTCGACCGTGGTGCTGTTGAACCCTCGCTGCTCGAAGAGGTCGAGGGCGGCGCGCTCGATGGCGCCCCGGGTGCGCGCCTTCTTGCGCTCGCGCAGGGTGGCGTCGCCGGACATGGGCTCAGAGTATCACGGATCGCTGCATGTCACGCATATTTGCGTTAACTGCGAAATTGCCTAGAGTGCACGCGACCTCGACACAAGGAACCGCACGTGCTCGCTCGTCTCGGTCGCTTTGCCGCCGCCCACCCCTGGCGCTACGTCGCCGCCTGGATGCTCACCGCCGCCCTGCTGGTGGGCGGCGTGGTGACGGTCGGAGCGGCGTTCACTTCAAGAATCACCGCCCCGGCGTCGGAGAGCAGCGCCGGGCTCGACCTGCTGGCGAGCGAGTTCCCGGGCGCCGGCGGCGATGCCGGCTCGATCGTGTTCGTCGCCGAGCAGGGAGTCGAAGACCCCGAGGTGGCCTCCACCATGACCGGCCTCTTCGAGGCGGTGAAGGAGATCGATGGCGTCGTCAACGTGGTCAGCCCCTACTCCCCTGTGGGCGCCGGCCAGATCTCCGTCCTGGGCGACTCCGCCGGAAAGGTCGCCTACGCTCAATTGGCGCTCGAATCGGGCACCACCACCGACGACGGGGCGAGGATCTACGACGAGATCACCGCGCTCTCCCCCGACATCGCCGGGCTGGAGATCGCCCTCGGGGGCGACATGTTCCGCCACCGTGAACCCCCGAGCTCGGAGATGCTGGGACTGGCCTTCGCCATCTTCGTGCTCATCCTCTCGTTCGGCTCCGTGCTGGCCATGGGACTGCCCATCGCCACCGCCCTGGCCGGGGTCGGGACCGGGGTGGCGGCGACCGCCTTGCTGAGCAACCTCATCGAGATGCCCGACTTCGCCGCCACGATCGGGGTGATGATCGGTCTCGGCGTGGGGATCGACTACGCCCTCTTCATCGTCACCCGGTACCAGCAGCACCTTGCCGCCGGAGCGTCGCCCCCCGAGTCGATGGCGGCAGCGCTCGACCGTGCTGGCCGGGCGGTGCTCTTTGCCGGGGTGACCGTGGTGGTCTCGCTCCTGGGCATGGTGCTGATGGGGGTCGGTTTCGTCACCGGCCTCGCCTTAGCCGCCGCCACGACAGTGGTACTCACCATGGCGGCGTCCGTCACGTTGCTCCCCGCCCTGGTCGGGCTGGCGGGACAGCGCATTCAGATCACCAGGTGGAGTGGCCTGATCGGCTCGCTCCTGGTCGCCGTCGCCATGATCGGCGTCGCCCTCGGGGTGCCGGAGCTTCGCTTCGCCCTGGTCGCCGCGGTGGTGGTGCTGATCGCCGGCCGGTTCGGCAGCCCCCTCTCCAGGACGATCACCCTGCGCAAGGAGAAGCCGCTCGAGGCCACCGCCTCGTACCGGTGGAGTCGCTTCGTGCAGCGGCGGGCGGCCATCATCACCGTCTCGGCGTCGCTGGTGCTGGCGATCGCCGCCCTCCCCTTGTTCTCGATCCAACTCGGGTTCACCGACGCCGGCAACGACCCGGAAGGCATTACGACCCGGCGAGCGTACGACCTGTTGGAGGCCGGATTCGGCGCCGGCGCCAACGGGCCACTGGTCCTGATCGCCACCCTCCCCGACGGTGCCGACCCGAGGGCGCTCCAGGGGGTGACGGCGACCCTGGGCGAGGTGGAAGGCGTCGCCCAGGTGTCGGTGGGCATCCCCAACGACCCGCAGCAGCCCACCGCGATGCTGTGGCAGCTGACCCCCGAGACCGGACCGCAGGACGAGGCGACCACCTACCTGGTCCACCGGCTGCGCGACGAGGTGATCACCGGAATCGACGCCGACTTGGGCACTGAGATCCTGGTGGCCGGCTCGGTGGCGGCCAACATCGACTTCTCCGACTACCTGGCGGAGCGCATCTGGTACTTCTACGGAGCGGTGCTGCTGATCTCGTTCCTGTTCCTCTTGGCGGTGTTCCGTTCGGTGTTGGTGCCGTTGAAGGCGGTCTCCATGAACCTGCTGGCGATCGGCGCCGCCTACGGCGTGGTGGTGGCGGTGTTCCAGTGGGGCTGGGGAGGGTCGCTGCTCGGGATCGAGCCGGGCCCGATCGAGCCGTTTGTCCCGATGATGCTGTTCGCCATCGTCTTCGGGCTCTCCATGGACTACGAGGTGTTCCTCCTCACCCGGATCCGGGAGGAGTACGACCGGACCGCCGACAACACGAGTGCCGTCGCCGACGGGCTGGCGGCCACCGCCCGGGTGATCACCGCCGCCGCCCTGATCATGGTGTTCGTCTTCGCCTCCTTCGTGCTCGAAGACACGCGGACGGTCAAAGTCCTCGGCCTCGGACTGGCGGCGGCAGTAGCCATCGATGCCACCGTTATCCGCATGCTGCTCGTCCCGGCGACCATGGAGCTGCTCGGCGACAGGAACTGGTGGATCCCGAAGTGGCTCGACCGTGTGCTACCTAACCTGGTGGTGGAGCCGCGGAAGGTCTCCGCCGAGTCGCAAGCGGGGTGAGGACGGTCATCGCCTCAGGGAGTTCCGACTTCAGCCGCAGCGCTCCGTTTGCCTCGGGAGCCACCCGGTGCCATCACGCTGCTCGATCATCACCCGGCCCTGGCGGTGCCCGTAGGCACCTCGGTGGACGAAGGCAACCTCGCTGGAGATCTCTGGCTCCATTTCTGGAGTGCCGGGTGGCACGAGATCATCGGCGCGTAGGATGAGTGCGTCGGCGGGCGATTGGACGGCTGCGTCGGGTACCTGGCGGCCTGCAGTTGGCCCCACTCAGCCGCGCAACAGGCGAATCGCCTCCCTGCGAACCCTCGAAAGCACGTCGGGAAGCACCTTCCCAGCAAACGACTTGTCGTCCACAGCGTGCTCCGCTCGTTCTTCGAGCTTCTTCCAGTCGATGCGTTCGTAGGCCGCGACCCCCAGCCGGACCGCCTCGTCGAATGCCACCGGCTCTTCCCCAGTTGCCTGCAGGAGCCGATCCATGATCAGGTCGTTCAGCGAGATCACCGCCAGTTCTCCTGGTGCCAGGTCGATCACCTGCGGCCGTTCGGTGTCGAAGTCGCCCAAGCTGTCTCCAGGTACCTCGATCGCGAGTCTTTCCTCATCGTCGAAGGAGAACAACCAGCGCCGCCCGTCCTTCTTGAAGCCGAGTTCTCTGAGTGATCGGGCCTGGTCGGGCTTGCGATGCCCGACCAGATCGATGTCGGTGGGTCGATATGAGCCAGTGTGGAGCTCCACTGCCGCCCCACTCACGAGCACCGCTCCCTCGAGGCCCGCGCTGGCGAAGGCTGCCGCGGTGAGCAGCTTCCGTCGAATGGAGTTCTGTGGCGCGTCTGACGCCCGTCGCAGCAGCTCGGTTGCCTGCGCGTCAGGCACCGGCGTTCAACAGCGTTTGTTCGACTGTGATGTCGATCCCAAGACGCTGCCTCGCGTCGAGTCGCTCTTGCGGAGACGAAGCACCGAGTCCGGCCGCGACAAGTCGTGCGCGACCCCGCTCGGATGACGCGACAACCTCATCAATCGAGACCCGAGTGGTCCGAGGCACTAGTTGGATTTCGAGTCCCAGCGCATCCAACACCCTTTCGAGAGTGCTGAGGCGGAGGTCCACCTTGCCGCTCTCGATCTTGGAGAGGTTGGGAACAGCGATGCCTGACGCTCGAGATACCGCGGACTGTGTCAGTCCGGTGGCCTCTCGGGCCAGGCGCAGTCTGCTGGCAAGGTTGATTCTCAGGTCCTCTGTTATGGAGTACGCTAAGTTATCGAATAGTATAAGTCAAGACCTGACTGGCTTCTCCCCGGGAGTGTGTGGGCAGACCTTGGCTGAGACGGCCAATCTCGTGTGCGCTTCCCGGACCCTGGCGACGCCTGCGGACCACACCAGATCGACGGTGCCATCCGAGGTCAGCCCGACGGCGAGCCAGGCTGTCAGCCCGCCGCCTTCTTCACGAGCGCGCCGATCCGCTTCTCCTCGGCGGCGGTCAACTCCTTCAGTGCGAATGCGGTCGGCCACATGGCGCCTTCGTCGAGGTCTGCCTTGTCGCTGAACCCGAATGTCGCATACCTCGTCTTGAACTTGTGTGCGCTTTGGTAGAAGCAAATGACTGTGCCGTCCTTGGCATACGCCGGCATCCCGTACCAGGTCTTCGGCGACAGAACTGGCGCGCTGGCCTTGACGATCGCATGGATCCGCTCGGCCATGGCGCGATCGGGTTGCGGCATCTCGGCTATCTTGGCGAGCACGTCGCTTTCTCCGTCCGCCTTGCCCGCGCCGCGGCGGGCGGCCGCCTTTTGCTCTTGGGCACGCTCCTTCATCGCGGCGCGTTCCTCGTCCGTGAACCCCTTGGACCCCCTGCCAGTTGTGCTCTTGGCGGGTCGCGGCGTGCCTCTTGTCGCAGGTTTTCTCTCAGCCATTGCGATTCACCTCCGTGCGTCGAACGGGCACCACAGCTGCGCGGGCAGTGGGCGAAGGCGGTTGACGCTACTGCCTTGAGAGAGACCACACGGAGAGGGCGGTCACTGCGAGGCTCAGAAACCCGGTCAGATACCGGGGAGACACGCTCAGTGCCAACGCCCGTGCCGGCGCTCCGGTGTCACGATCCAACACCGACCGATGCGATGGGGTACGTCGCGGCTGCTCCAGCGGTCGACGGGAGTCGGCCATGGGTACGCCAAGCGGTCGCCCTCAACAGCTTCGGCAAGTCGAAGTCTTCGAAAAGAGCGAAGTCCCAGCAGGGTGTTGATTGTCTCCGCGTGAGGACGCAGAGCCGCCAGGGTCGATCGCGCTGTTGGCTCGATCGACGCCGCGACCTCGTCGAAGGTCGGCTGTCTCGATTAACGTGCCGGTTCGCCCATGATCCCGACCGAATGGCTGCTCGACTCCGATCCTGCGATCCGCTGGCAGGTGATGCGCGATCTCCTCGATGTCACTGAGACCGAGTGGGCAGCCGAGAGAGCCCGAGTGGAGAGGGAGGGATGGGGTGCCCGACTGCTTGCTCTCGAGGATGAGGATGGGCAGTGGGCCGGCGGTGCCTTCTTCCCCAGCGGTTTCGACTTCCGCGGGCCGGAGGCTGAGCCGGGTGCGGGCCAGCCCTGGACCACCACCACTCATGTGCTCACCCAGCTCCGGGAGTTCGGGCTCGACCCTCGATCGGCCCGTGCCCAACGAGCCGTGGAACTGATCGGCGTCAACTCCCGTTGGGACGAAGGCGGCCAGCCGTTCTGGGAAGGTGAGGTCGAGCCGTGCATCAACGGCAGGACCGTTGCCGACGGTGCCTACTTCGGAGTCGAGGTGCGTCGGATCGTCGACCGACTGGTCGGGGAGAGGCTGAAGGACGGCGGCTGGAACTGCGAGGCCGAGAACGGTTCGGTTCGATCGTCGTTCGACACGACGATCAATGTCCTCGAGGGCCTCTTGGAGTATGAGCGGGTCACCGGTGGAACCCCCGATTCGCAGGCGGCACGCCGGTCCGGCGAGGAGTACTTGCTGGCACGGTCGCTGTTCAGGCGTCTCAGCACCGGCGAGCCCGCCGATGAGCGGTACCTGCGTTTCATCCATCCGTCCCGCTGGTTCTACGACGTGCTGCGCGGTCTGGACTACTTCCGATCCGCCGGCATCCTCATGGCGACGTCACCCGACTCGCGGCTCGCGGAGCCGATCGAGCACGTCCGCTCACGTCGCCGGGACGATGGCACCTGGGAGCTGGATTGGAATCCGACCGGGCGTGCGTGGTTCGAGGTCGACGATGGACCCGGCAAGCCTTCGCGTTGGGTGACCCTTCGGGCGCTCCGCGTCCTGAGGTGGTGGCAGGGTTAGGTCGCGGTCGATGTTCCCAGGGCCCGCGAGTGGGTGGCACGGGCAGGGCAGGCAGAGGCTCGTCAGCGTCCCTTGTCGTCCTCACGTCGCGGGGCGAGCCCGGCCTGTGCCTCCGAGTCCGGCGAGGAGTCCATTGATCATACCCGCACCGCGGTCCCCGTCGTCGGCCGTGAGAACCAGATCAGGACGATCGGCACGACGGATTCGCAGCGGGTTCCCGCCCCGCACGACGACGGCTCTGGTCCCGGGGCGCACCCGGTAGCCCTCACCGGAGCCGGGGCGGTAACCAGCCTCCGCGTCTGCGATCGGGACCGGAATCGCCGAACCGGTCGCGTCCGCACTGTTCTCCCCATTCGTGCATACCCCATCCCCGACACGGGCGCGCACCTCAATCGGTCTCGGATTGTCGGTGTCGCGCCGTCTGGCACGCGCCATGCAGGGCACTCTGACCTACCGCCACGATGACGGCGAGACGGTATTCGACCTCACCCTCCCCACCGCGGTCGGAAGCACCCCACGGACAGCAGGGGCGGGTATCAGAGCCTGATCGCTCGACCTCCCAAGCCACCGTCGGTTACTCACCGAGCAGACCCAACAACAAACTCGACGGGGACCGGACGCACAAGAGGCAGCTCGTCGTCGCGGTGGTTTCCGAGTCGCGGTTGGCATCAATGCCGCTGCCGGGTCAAAGGCCGCTTTCGTAGATGGCCGTGACCAGACCCACTCGGTCGTCGCGGGCCTCACCACCCTGGGGCATCCCTTGATGGCAGCGCCCCCATGCAGATGGCGAAACATGTCGTCGTGAGTCCCCGCCGGTTGAAGGGCCGGACGCTCATGCCCCAAGTAGGGGGCCGCCGGTCAGTTCCTACTCGGGCCTTGGTGGATAACGTGCCGTGATCGATGTCGATGGAGGCGTCCGATCATGACTGTCGACCAGTATCTGGATGGGGCCCCTGAACCGCAGCGGAGCACTCTGATCCGGCTTCGCGCCACCCTGCGGGAGATCCTGCCCGATGCGACCGAAGGGATCTCCTACGGTGTGCCGGCATTCCTGGTCGAAGGGACGCCGATCGCCGGCTACGCCTACCTCAAGGATTCCTGCACTTACTACCCGCACTCGGGTTCGGTGCTCCCCGGGCTCGCCGCGGAGTTGGAGTCCTACCAGTGGTCGAAGGGGGCCTTGCGGTTCCCGATCGACCAACCCCTTCCCCGCGCATTGCTGGCGCGTCTCGTGGAGGCCAGACTCCGACTGTGAGTGGCAATGGCAGGGTGGCGGCGGCGTGCCCATCACCTCGGAAAGGCGCTCCGTCGTAGGCTCACTGGGGGAGCCGGCGGATTCCAGGAGGCAATCATGATCGACATGTCGGTCGTCGTCACCGGCAGCAGCAGCGGCCTCGGCGCCCACATCACCCGTCGCCTGGTAGGCGAGGGAGCCCGGGTGGTGGCGGCGGCCCGGCGCCTCGACCGGCTCACTGCCTTGGTCGATGAACTCACCGATGCCCCCGGCCGCGTCGTCGCCGTGCAGGCCGACGTGACCAGTGCCGAGGACGCCGCCAGGATCGCCCAGACGGCGGCCGATACCTTCGGCGGAATCGATGCGCTGGTCAACAACGCGGGCATGGAGGTCCGGGGATCCATCGAGAATCTGGAAGAGGCGGACTTCGAGTCGATGCTGCGAACCAATGTCATCGGGTACTACCTGTGCACCCGGGCGGCGCTGCCCTACCTGAAGCGAAACGGTGGGTCGGTGGTCAACATCGGCTCGACGGTGGTGGCCCGTGCTCCCCGTGACCGCTTCGGCTACGTGGCTACGAAGGGTGCCGTCGATGCGATGACGCGGGCACTGGCCGGGGACCTGGGCAAACATCGCATCCGGGTCAACGTGGTCCGGCCGGGGCTGGTGCCTTCCGAGTTTCGCGGCGGCAGCGAGGAGGAGGCCGAAGAGCTGCTGGCGAGGATCGCTCCGCCGATGCAGGCGCTGCAGGCGGTCGGCGCCGGAGCCGACGTCGCCGCCATCGTGGCTTTCCTGGTCTCCGCCGATTCCGCCTGGATGACCGGGGCCGTCATCGATGTCGACGGCGGGTACGCCCTGGGGACCCCCTAACCGGCACTTGTGGCAGGCGGGCGTCGTGTAGGCGATCACCGGCTGAGGCCAACCGACTGTTCCGAGCCCTCGCCGACGCCACGCGGCGAGACATCCTCGTTCGGACGATGCAGGAGGAGCACTCGGTCTCGGCTCTCGCCGGTCGCTATCCGATGAGCTTCGCCGCAGTTCAGAAACACGTCGCCGTGCTGGAACACGCCGGACTGGTGAGCAAGAGGAGAGAGGGTCGCGAGCAACTGGTACCCGGCAACGTCAATGCGGTGCTTGCGGCGCGACGTCTCCTCGACCAACTGGAAGCGGTGTGGCGCGACCGCCTCGACCGAATCGGCGAGATCCTCGCCACCGACACCCAGAATGAAGGAGCCGACGCATGACGGTGATCAGCATCGACAAGGACCCCGGGGCAATGACGATGACCATCGTCGCCGAATTCGACGCCCCCGCACGGCGCGTCTGGGAGGTGTGGGCGAACCCTCGCCAGTTGGAGAAGTGGTGGGGGCCGCCGACGTACCCGGCGACGGTCGTCGATCATGACCTCTCCCCGGGGGGAAAGGTCGGCTACTTCATGACCGGCCCCGAGGGAGACCGCCACCGGGGTTGGTGGCGCATCCTCATGGTCGACGGCCCGCATCGCCTCGAGTTCGAGGACGGTTTCGCCGACGAGGCGGGCACGCCCGACCCGGCCATGCCGACGACGACCGCCCGTGTGTCGCTCAGCGAACAGCCGGGTGGCGGTACCCGCATGACCATCGAGACGACCTTCCCCTCCCTGGAGGCGATGGAACAGCTGATCGCGATGGGCATGGAGGAGGGCATCGGCTTGGCGGTGGGTCAGATCGACGGGCTCCTCCGAGCCGCACCCAACGGGTGACCCTTCGGTCGTGGCACTCGCGTGTCGCTGACACGACGCAATCGTCACTCGCAATCGCCGACGATTCGGATCACTCGCCGGCGTCGATGACGCAGAAGCGGTTGCCTTCCGGGTCGGCGAGGATGACATAGTCGGCATCCGCCGGTCGTTTGTCCCAGTGCACCTCGGTGGCGCCGAGCGTGATCAGCCGTGCGACCTCGGCGGGCTGATCGTCGGCATACAGGTCGAGGTGAATGCGCGGCGGAGTCGGCGCTTCCGAGTGATGCATGTCGAGCGACAGATTGGGTCCCACTCCGTCGCGGGGACGCAGCAAGACGAAGTCGTCACTGTCATCCTGGCGCGCCACGTAGTCGAGGGCAGCCGCCCAGAACTCGGTCTGGCGCCGCAGGTCATCGACGCGCAGAACGATCGAACCCACCCGGATCATGGCTTTCGATGGTATCCCTGGCAGGGACTTCGGGTTCCCGCGGAGGCCCGAGGTGGCGACAGCTTGGTGGCACCCAGAAGATCGCCACCAGAGTGCGTGATCGCATCGGTGTGCTTTGGCGTTGCCGGAGTGCTCTTTGCGATCACAGCCCCGCGCAACGCCGAACCCGGGTCGGGCCTCAATCATATGCTGTCCGTGCTGCTGGGCGTCGCCGGGTCCATCGTGGCCTCGTCGTTCGCCCTGAGCGTTACAGGCAGGTACCTCGGAGTCGGACGGACCGACAACCTCCCAGTCGGTGTTCCCGGTGCCAATCCTCGGCGGGCACCACCACGACTGACCCCCTCGGGTGATCGATGCCTGTCCCGAGGGGGTCGGTCGATGGTCGCTCGCCTGTTGCTCGCAACCTTAGAGGCGAGGCGGCCACGGCCGGAAGACGCTGCCTCGACTTGGGCCGGCGTGACGCGTGGCCAAGTGGGGGATTCGGCTACCTTGACGATCGTGGCCGACGGCACCTGTTCCGAACCCACTCGGGGGCGCGACCGCGCGCTTCTCGCGGCCGCCATGTCCCTCGTCGTCCCCGGTGCGGGGCAGTGGTTCGCCGGTCGGCGGCGTCGTGCCGTTCCCTTTCTCGCGGGCACTGCCGCCCTGCTGGGCATAGCCATCGTGATGGTCGCCAGGGGGGAGGTCTATGCCCTGCGGCTGCTGGTGCAGCCGCGGTGGCTGACGACCTTCATCGTTGCCGACGTCGCCGTGGCCGTCTTCCGCCTGGTGGCGGCGATCGACGCCTACGTGGTGGCCGCGGCCGGAACGGGGTTCAACCGTCCCGCGGTGCATGCCGCGGTTGTCGTGGTCCTCGTCGGCGCGTTGGTCGTTCCCCATCTCTTGCTCGGTGCCCGTGCCGCACGGCTGCTCGATCTCCTCGACCGGGTTTTCGTCGAAGACACCCAAGTCACCACCGATCAGCTACGGGCCCGTTTCTCCGCCGAGGCGGCGCGCAGCGGCGGTGTGATCCCGACCGTGTCGACCTCGACCACCAGCGCGGGTACGGACCTGTATCCCGAGTATCCCGATGGGCTCCCGCTTCCCGTGCGCACCCACTACGGAGAGGTGAGCGAAGCCGTCATCGAACCTATCGACATCGACCGGATCACGGTGCTGCTGGTTGGCGGCGACGCCGGGCCGGGGAGGACGGGGCTGCGCACCGACGTCATGGTCCTCGCCAGCCTGGACCCGGTCACGCACCAGGCCGTCCTGGTGAGCGTCTCCCGCGAGCTCACCGGTTTCCTGCTTCCCAGGGAATTGCAGCAGCCGCTCGAGTGGCGTCAGGACACGATCTGGTCGCTCGCCGAGCAGGCGGAGAAGAACGGCACGTCCCAGGCGACAGATCCCCTCCCCGCGGAACGAGATCCCGGAGTGTGGCTTGACCGAATCAACGCCATCTACCCGTTCAGTCAAACCTTCGACCGCCTGTACCCGGGTGGTGTCGATCCCGGAATGGAGGCCCTTCGCCAGACCTTCCAGCAGACGCTAGGTGTCCGCATCGACTTCTACGTGCTGGTGGACTTCGCCGGATTCGTGGACGTCATCGACGCCATCGGTGGGATCGACGTCACCGCCCACGAGCCGATGCACGTGCTCTTCTCGCCCGCCAAGCCGGGGGAGGACGAGACCCTGATCGACATCGAGCCGGGAAGGCACCACTTCGACGGGCGCACCGCGCTCGCCTATGTGCGGAATCGCAGTGACTCGAGCGACATCGTGCGAACCCGCCGCCAGCGCTGCCTGCTGCGCGAAGTCGCCGCCCGACTGGACCCGCTGACCGTGCTGGTCAACTTCGATGCCCTCGCCACCGCGGTGGAGGACCACACCACCACGAATCTCCCGTTGCGGCTTCTCCCCGACCTGATCGGCGCGGTCGCCGAACTCGACCCCGGTCAGATCGGTACCTGGGCGATCCAACAAGGTTCGTCGGCGGACGGAAAGGTGGACTACCGGAATCTGCCGATCATCGATGTGGCGGGGACCCGGAGCCGGTTGGCGGCGATCCTGAGAGGCGTCGAGGAAGGTGCCCCGGTCGTGGGTGCCGACGAGTGCGGGTAGCAGGTGATCGGGTGCGGTCTCAGCGGGACTGTTTGGGATCGTTGGAGGCGCGACGCGACCACAGGGAGGAACCCGCCCGCCTCCGGGTCGGATGATCCTAGGCACCGAAGCGGCGCCACTCAGACGGTGGATCGCTGCCTGATCGGTTCGAGGTAGGCGCCGGTGACCGACGAGAGGTGCCCGTCGTCCCAGCGGATCTCGACCGTGGGGCCGCGCACCGCGACCACGCTCCCCTGACGGGGAATCTGACCGACGCGCTTGGTGAGCTCCTGGACCCGCATGCCCTTTCGGAGTCTCATGGCGCCAGCGTAGGACCGGGCAGCCGAGCCCGGCGAGGGTCCTTCGGCCTAGACCGCCCGATACGGCAGGTAGCAGGGCCTCCACATGGCATGGTCCATCGCTGCGGGAAGATCCTCGATCGGATCGGCCACGCCTTCCGCGATCGCCGCCTCCGCCACCTTGACTGCCACGTGACGGGACACCGACCGCACCTCGGTGATCGGCGGGAACAGCGCTCCCACCTTGAGGCAGTCGTCGGTCACCGAGTCGGCCAGCGCCCGGGCGGCGGCGAGGAACATCCCCACCGTTACCATTCGTGCCCGGCTCACCATGGTCCCCAGGCCCACTCCGGGGAAGACGAACACGTTGTTCGCCTGCCCGATGCGGTGGGTGGCTCCGTCGAAGACGACGTCATCGAAGGGGCTTCCGGTCGCCACCAGGGCACGGCCCTGGGACCAAGGGATGATGTCGGCAGGTTTGGCCTCCGTCATGGCCGTCGGGTTGGACAGCGGCATGATGATCGGTCGGTCATGGACGGCCGAGATCGCCTCCACGATCGAACGGGTGAACGACCCCGGAGTCCCGGTGACCCCGATCAGGATCGACGGCAGGTGATTGCGAACACAGGTCTCCAGGTCGACGTAGTCGCCGCGTGCTCCCCACCCGGCAATCTGCGCGGGGTCGATGGCGAATTCACGTTTCCGGTCGACCAGATCGGTCCGGTCGGCAACCAGCAATCCGCGGCTATCGGTCATCAGGACCCGCTGCTTGGCCTCGGCGGAGCTGAGTCCGTCTTCGACCATCGCCGCGGTGATCTGGCGGGCGATGCCGATTCCGGCCGAGCCCGATCCGGCAATGAGTACCCGCTGTCGGGAGATGCCCTCGCCGAGCAGCCGCATCGCCGCGTAGAGTCCGCCCACAACCATCGCCGCGGTCCCCTGGATGTCGTCGTTGAACGACGGCAGGGTCTCCCGGTAGGTGTCGAGATGGTGGAAGGACGTGCCGTTGGCGAAGTCCTCCCACTGGAGGATCGCCCCCGGGTACAGCGTCCGCACCGCGGTGACCAGCTCGTCGACCAGCTCCCAGTAGGTGTCGCCCCGCACCCGATGACCCGGGTATCCGAGGTAGAGCGGATCGTCGTGGAGGTCCTGGTTGTCGGTTCCGACGTCCAGGGACACCGGCAGGCACACCGCCGGGTGGATTCCGGCGGCCGCCGTGTAGAGCGCGAGCTTGCCGATCGGGATGCCCATCCCGCCGGCACCCTGATCACCGATGCCGAGGATGCGCTCGTTGTCGGTGACCACGATCACCTTGGCGTCGGCGACCCCGCTGTTGCGGAGCCGGGCCGCCACCCATCCGAAGTCGTCGGGGGTGATGTACACCCCGCGGGCGCGGCGGAAGATGTGGCTCCAGGTGCGGCACGCCTCGGCGACGGTTGGCGTGTAGATGAGCGGGACGGTCTCCTCGAGGTTCTCGGCGACAAGGCGGTAGAAGAGGTGTTCGTTGCGATCGTGAAGGCTTGCCAGATAGATGTGCTTCTGCAGGTTGGTGTCCTTGGCCCGCATCTGGTCGAGGCACCGCGCAACCTGCTGCTCGTGGGTCGAGACGTGGCTGGGAAGGAGTCCGGCGAGACCGAGGGTTAGCCGCTCATCGAGGGGGAATGCGGTTCCCTTGTTGAGCAGAGGATCCTCGAGCACCTGCCGACCCCGCTCGACGACCGGCAAGTACTCCTGGCCGGTCTCAGGGTCAAAAAGGGGTTGGTAGCGCATGTCTCCTTCACCCTACGCCGGGGGCCTCGGGTTCGCACGGGCATTTCGTCCTACGGCGATCGGTCGGTCATCGGAGCGCCACCAGCACCGCCAGGCCGGCCACGACGAGGTTGCCGACGATGCTCGCCCCGATCCTGAATCGTGCCGGGAGGCTGCTGTGGGCCATCCCGCCCACCGCAGCGAGGGCGGTCTGCCAGGACAGGGAGGCGACGAAAGCCGCCCCCACGAATACGGCTCCCTCCGCGGCGCTCAAACCGGCGGCGAGACCGGAGCCCACGACGAATACCGTGAAATAGATCACCGTGAGCGGGTTGAGGATCGTCAGTCCCACGAACGTGCGGTAGGTGCGCAGCAGTTCGTTCCGGTCGACGTTCACAGAAGCTGCGGCGGACGACGGCTGTCGCCGGCGAATGGCGCGGACCACTCCGACCACGGCCATGGCCATCAGGACGGCGGCGCTGGCGTAGCGGAAAGGCGTCTCCACCGACGAGATCGCCGAGGCGATGGCTGCCCCGCCGGTCACGGCCAAGGCGGAGTAGACGAGGTCGGCGGTGGCGGCACCGGCACCGGCGGCGGAGGCGCACCGGAAGCCGCACCTGATGCCGGTCTCGACGATGAGCACGCTGATCGCTCCGACGGGAATGGCAATGCCGTATCCGGCGAGGAGTCCGTGGGCCAACGCGCTCATCATTCCGCCACCCCAGAACCCGGGAATGTCACGTCCCCGGTCTCTGGCCCGGGGACGTGACTGGGTCGGAGGGTTCGCCGTGGGCGTCCCTCACTCCGCTGGCGGGAATCTATCAGTCCGACGATGGTCTCGTCCCGTCGAGCCGCTCCAGGGCGCGGGCGAGCTCGGCATGGAGCGAGCGGATCCGATCGAGGGCCCACTCCGCCGGATCGTCCCTGAGGAACGACGTGCGATCCACGCGGTTGTCGAAGCGCTGCACGGGCACGGCGATCGTGGCGGCATCGGCCTTCACCAGGATCGCCCCCGGTTGCGGTGAGGTCTTTTCCAGCCACTCGATGTCATCCATGCCGTAGTCGGCGCGCAACACCTGTTCCGGCACGCCGTGGTGGAGGATCGTGGCGTCGCCCTCCGGGCCGGCGACGGCGCGCTCGCGGTTGCGACGACGGCTCTCCTCGGGAGAGACCCACACATAGAGAATCGCCGCCCGGGTGAGGATCGCCGCCGAGAGCGCGGCGAGCGACGCCCGATATCCGATCGGATGGGGCAGCGGGGCGGCCGCCCCGGTCGGACCTCCCCGGGCGAACTCGATGACCACCGTGCTCCGGGTCAGCGTCTCCCCGGTGACGACCGGGAGCGATTCCGCAAGTTCGGCGGCATCGCCGGCAAGCGCTCGGGCAACCCGCTCTCGCTGGCGGGGGACGCTTCCGCCGCTGATTCCAGCGCGACATCGCGCGGCATCGATCCGATCGAACAGGTCCTCCGGCTGGGGACTCGGTCTCTCCGGAGTGCCCAGGGAGGCGAAGTCCTCATTGAGCAGGTGGATCAGCGTCAGCCAGTCCCTGGGATCGGTGAAAGAAGAGTCGACGGAGTCGAAGAATGTCGGGGCGATGCCCGCATCGAGCTGCTCCTGGGAGATCCGGCGCATGATGTGCACGTAGGGATAGTCGTCGAGCTGGATCGTTGGCCCCACGGGGAGTGAGGGCAGGCTCGGGTCGGGGTGCTCCAGGTAGCGCCGGATCTCCGATTTGCCCGAGGCGGGAAGCGCCAGCAGGAGGAGTACCGGGATCATGGTGGGGATCTTGGAACGATCTCACCGCCTTGGCAATCGGGGTTCGGAGGCGGTTATCGCCCACTAGCGGCGCCGGCCGCCTTAGATTGGCGGACCCACCAACCGGAGACACCATGCCGCAGCGCAAGCAGACCCCACCGGCGACTCGATCCCGAGCGCCCCGAACCCGGCGTTCCTGGAGGACGTGGCTGATCGGGGGACTCGGGGTGGTGATACTCGGAGCGCTGGTGGTGTTCATCGCCCGGGACGTGAGCACCAAACCCCAGGACGATGTCGCCCCTCCCGCCGGGGTCGAGACGTTCGAGGTGGCGAGCGCCGATCACACCACGGACTCGGTGGACTATCCGCAGACCCCTCCGGTGGGCGGGCCGCATTCTGCGGCCACGCTGGCGTGCGGCGCCTACGACGCCCCGGTGCGCAACGAGGAGGCGGTCCATTCGCTTGAGCACGGGGCGGTGTGGATCACCTACCAGCCCGACCTGGATACGGCCGCAATCGCCGATCTCGACCGGTTCGCCCGCCAGTCGGAGGTCCTCGTCAGCCCGTACCCGGGACTCGACGTGCCGGTGGTGCTCAGCACGTGGGGGACCCAGCTTCGGCTGGACACCGTGGACGACGCCACAATCACCCAGTTCATCGGCGCCTTCAAGAACAAGACTGCGCCCGAGGGTGCGGCGACCTGCTGATGCGATGAGGCGGCGTCTGGCGCTCCATCTGTCGGTGCTCGTGGTGGGCGCGGCGGTGGTGCGGGTGGCGGTCGTCCCCGCCGAAGTGTGCCCCCCGGTCACCTCCGGTGAGGTGCGGGCGGCGGTCGACGCCGCCGCCGGATGGCTGGAGCGCGGGGTGCAGCCGAGTGGCCGGTACACCTACGGGTACGACCGGGACGCCGACGTCGTATCACCCGACTACAACGAGGTGCGTCACGCCGGCCTCGTCATGGTCTTGTACCAGGCGTTTGCCGCCACCAGTTCGTCCGAGGCATTGCGGGCCGGCGATGCCGGCCTGCAGCGAGCACTCGGCCAGCTGCTGGATCACGGTGACTGGATCGCATGGGCGCCCCCCGGCGAGGTGACCTCGGGCGGTAACGGGTTGCTCCTCGCCGGGATGGCGATCAGGAGGGCGGCGACGGGTGATACCACCCACGACGGGATCATGAGGGGGATCGGTCGGTTCTTGAAGGAGATGCAGTTCCCCGACGGGAGCGTCAGCTCCGATTGGCGGGAAGGGACGGGACCGATCGACAACCACTCGCTCTACTCGACGGGCGAGACTGCCTGGGCCCTCGTCCTGATGGATCGGGAGTTTCCCGGCGAGGGGTGGGGCGAGGCGGCGGTGCGCACCATCGACTACATGGTCTCCGATCGCGATCGGGCCGAGGGCCGGTTCTCCCGGCTTCCCGACCACTGGGCGGCTCACGCGCTGGCGGATCTCCGGTCCGACCTGCGCGCCGATCCTCGGCTGGACTACGCGCGCCGACTGGCGGGCTACTTCTCCATCAGGCTCAGGTTCGAGTCGCAGCGCCTCGGCAAGGGCATCAACCTCCTCGTGCGGTGGTACCCGGGAACCCCGGCCGGAGTGGGCACCGCCGGTGAGGGCATGGGGGCGTTGCACCGACTGGCCGTGGACGATCCCCGGCTGTCCGATCTCGCCGAGGGCATCGACGACCGGATAGTGTGCACCGCCGGGCTCATGGTGGATCGCCAGGTCACGCCGGCGGAGTCCGCCGATGGCGCCCACCCGCTCCTCGAAGAGGGAGCCTGGTTCTACCGGGGGTACACCCAGATGGACGACCAGCAACACACGATCACCGCCCTGCTCGAGGCGCTTCCCGTGCTCGCTGCCCGGGAGGCGGGCAGATGAGCAGCGCACTGCTCGTGGTGGCTTTCCTCGCCGCGGCCAATCCCTTCCGATCACGAGGGTCGATTCCCGAGGAGGCATCGGGCAGAGCCCGCCTGGTTCCGGTTCTCGTCGGAGGGGCGCTTCTGATCGGGTCGGTGGCCGCCCTGGCGTGGTGGTCGGGGCCGATGCTGCGGGCCCTGCAGATCACTCCGGAGACGTTCAAGATCGCCGCCGGGTTCGTGGCGGTGCTGGCCGGGGGATACGCATTCGTGGTCCCCACCCCTTCCACCGAGCCGGAACTCGCCGGCTGGCGGGCGGGGGTGTGGCCGGTGTGGTACCCCCGACTGTTCGCTCCCGAGGTGATGGCATTGGCGGTCACCGCCGGCACCGGGAACGGGGTGGCCGCCTCGGCCGGGGCGGCCGCGGTGGCCGTGGGCGGACTGCTGGCTCTGGTGCCGGTGCGCGGGCAGGTGGCGCGCCGACTCGTCGTATGGCTGGGTCGGATCCTGTCGGCAGCCCTGGTCGTGGTCGGCATCTGGCTCACCATCGACGGCATCAGGGACGTCTAGGAAGCGCTGGCCGGCTTCCGGCTGCCCGCTACTCGCCGGCCGGTGCCCATTGCTCATTGCGTGTTGCGTATCGACGGGCTCGCTAGCCTCGCCGGTCATGGTCAAGCGGCTGGCATTCCTCGGTGTCCCCTTCGACGGGGCGGCCACCCTGGGGTGGCCGGGATCCCGCTATGCCCCCGACGAGGTCCGGCGCAATCTGGCGTGGATGCGGATGCGGGTCGAGGACGGCCGCATCTATTGGATCGACCGCGACGAGGTCGTGCCGTTCGATCCCGACTCGTTCGAGGATGCCGGTGACGTGGCCGTGGTGCCGCACGACCTGATGGCGACCTTGGCGGCCACGCGGAGCCGGGTGACGGAACTCGCCGCCGCCGGCTGGGTCCCCATCGTTGTCGGCGGCGACGATTCGATCCTGTTTCCCGCAGTGGCGGGCGTGCACGACGCGGTCGAGGGGACCGTCGCCGTGGTCCACTTCGACGCCCATCTCGATCTCACCGACGGCAACCCCGCTCAAGGAACCCACAGTCAATCGAGCGGGATGCGCCGCGCTCTCGAGCTGGAGCGAGTCGATCCGCGGCGATGCGTCCAGGTGGGCACCCGCAACTTCAACTTCCCCTCGTCTAAGGCCTTCATCGATTCGATCGGCCTCACCGAGATTCCCGCCGCCCGGGTCCTCTCCGACGGGGTGGCCGCCTCCTTGGAGACCATTGACGCGGTCACCGCCGGCGCCGACCACGTGCTCGTGAGTGTCGACATCGACGTGCTCGATCCGGCCTTCGCCCCCGGGGTTGGGTGGCAGGAACCGGGCGGACTGAGCTCCCGGCAACTGCTCGACCTCCTGGTGGCGCTGGCACCGACGGCGGGCGGTCTGGCGGTCAACGAGGTGAATCCGATGACCGACCACCGGTCCCAGACGTCGATCCTGGCCGCCAACCTGATCTTTCAGTTCGCGGTGGCCGCCGGTATCGGGAGCCGACCGGCTAACCCGTCCGGCAGCCGGGCTGGAGATCGCCGTTGACCCCGATCCCGCGGGGGTTGTACTCCCTGATCTCCCAGTAGCCCTCATAGTGCCACGTCCACTCGTCGATGGTCTCGTATCCCTCGGGATGCGTGACGTAGCGGTAGACGTCGACTGTCCACCCCGGGGTGCCGGCCTGGGTGACGGTGGCGGTCCCAGGCGTGCAGTTGAGCTCTGCGTCGTCGGTGTTCTCCCGGGTCTCCTTGCGGGGAGACGTGTAGTTGTAGCGGTCCGAAAGACCGGCCGTGATCTCGAGACCCCCGTTGTCCCCGTAGATCTTGACGGTCACCGAAGTGTCGGTATACGAGGTGCGGATCAGGATGGCGTTGGCCGTGTTGTTCCTGAAGATGAGCTCGGGGTCGCGCCACCCGAGGGTTGCCTCCCGTCCTTCCGGGTATCGGCTGAACCAGATGGTGTGCGGCATGTGGTAGACGTCTTCGAGCCCTGCAAAGAACGACGCGTTGTAGATCGTGGTGGTGAACTGGCTGGTGCCGCCTCCGATGCAGATCTCCCCCTCCTCGACGATCTCGCCGCCGATGAGGGCTCCGGCGCACACATATCCCTTGGCGACCGTGCGCTTGCCGACGACGTCGTTGAGCGAGAAGTTCTCACCCGACATGATCATCGTCCCGTCTACGTCGTCGGCGATCTGGTGGATGTTGGTCACCCGCGCCGCGCAGCACGGGTGGAAGGTGGTGAATTCCCCGATGAGCCCGCTGATGCCCAGGGCTTTGGCGTCCGCGGTCGAAAACGGCGCCTCGCGCCCGTCGTGGTAGGGGAGATCTCCGGTGCGCCCCGGGTTGGCGGCCGCGCTCAACACCGCATCGACGAGGGCGGCCGGGTCGGGTTCCTGGACCGGCGTGCTCGGCAGGATCGTCACCTCGTCGGTCTCGACGTCCGCCTGGATCTCGGCGTCGGCCGGGGCGGTCTCGAGTGAGGGACCGAATGCGGCGACATAGTTGCCGATGACTCCGGGATCGAGCGTGATCAGGAAGCTCGGCGCTTCGCCCGAGTCGTCGCGTGTCACCCGCAGAGCTTCTCCGATCACGTTGTCGGGGATCGTTATCGACCTGTCGAATTCCGAATTGACGAGCGTCACGTCCCCGTCGATGAGGTGGCGGGCTTCTACGACCGCGGCGTCGATGTCACCGCTCTGCAACGGTGCGGGAAGAACCCGCGTGGGCAGGGTGACCACCGGTGCGTCTGGGACCGCCAGCACGGCGGCAAGTGCCTGCACGGCCTGATCGGAGTCGATGCCGATGCCGTCGGCGGGGTACTGGTAGACGATGGCTCCGTCCTCGACCGTGACATCGCCGGGGAAGGGCGGATCGGCGATGCCCTCGGCTTCCCACCCGGCGACGATGCTCGCCAGGGCTGCCTGGTCGTAGTCGTAGCTCACCGCGATGTCGCGACTCCCCGAGCCAAACCGGGTCAGCCAGGAGCCGAACTGGCGGAAGACGCTGCCGGTGCGGCCGTTGTGCAGCGCCTCGTCGAGGATCGCCTGCTCATCGATGCCGAATCCGATCTGGCGCGGATCGAGATCGAACCGATGTCCGGCGACCACCGCCGGGACGGGGCGGGAGGCAAGGGATTCCTCAAGACCGCGAACGCGGGCGAGAGCGGCGTTCTCGTCGAGACCGCCGATGTCCACCCCGTCCACGGTGACGCTTCCCAGCACCTCGCCCCCGTTGGAGACCCGGTCGATGCCGTAGACGAGCACCACCATCGCCACCAGCGAACCGGCGACCAGAAGTGCGAGACGGAGGGGTGCGGGGACGTTCAGCATGCGCGGGGAGCGGGATTGTACCGGCGACCAGTGCTATCGAAGGTGATCGCCGGGGTCACGGGACGAGTTCGGCGACGAGCCGCCCGGCGTGTCCTTTCGCCTTGACGTTTCTCCAGACTCGCTCGATCAGGCCGTCGGCACCGATGACGAAGGTGGAGCGGATGATCCCCTGGTACTCGCGGCCGTAGTCCGTCTTGGTTCCCCATGCGCCGTAGGCGGCGGCGACCGTGTGGTCGGCGTCCGACAGCATCGGAAACGACAGTCGGTGCTCCCGGCGGAACCTGGCGAGTACCGCGACCGGGTCCGGGCTCACGCCGGCGATGGCGTACCCCGCCCGGTCGAGCGAGGTGGTCGCGTCGCGGAAGTCACATGCCTCGGTGGTGCAGCCGGGAGTGAATGCTTTGGGGTAGAAGTAGAGGACGAGACCTTTTCCCGAGAAGTCCGCCAGCGAGACCTGAGTCCCGGCGTCGTCGGGAAGGCTGAAGTCCGGCGCCCGATCCCCGATGTCGATGGTCATCCCGCGATGGTGGCACAAACCCGGACGCGGTCAACCGCCGGAACTCACCCGGAGTTGGCCGCAGGCGGCATCGATCTCGATGCCGCGGGTGTCGCGCAGAGTCACGGTCGCTCCGGTTCGGCGAACCTCATCGACGAATTGGTCGATGCGTGCCTTCGGGGGACGCTTCTGCGGGGCCAGCGGCGTCGGATTCATGGGGATCACATTCACGTGCGCCCTGAGCTCACGGGCAATCGCTCCCAGAGCACGAGCCTGATCGGGGGTGTCGTTGACCTCGCTCATCAGCGTCCACTCCAGGGTCACCCGCCTGCCCTTCTCCGCTCGGAACCGGGCGGCGGCGGCGAGGATGTGATCGAGCGGGTAGCGGTGGTTCAGCGGTACCAGGGTCTCCCGGAGGTGGTCGTCGGCGGCATGGAGGCTCAGTGCCAGCGTTACCGGCCAGGGCTCGGTCGCCAGCCGGTCGATTCCCGGCGTCACGCCGACGGTGGAAACCGTGATCGAACGCGCCGACAACCCCATCACCTCGACGATGCGGCGAATCGCCTCGCGTACGTTGGGGTAGTTGGCCAGCGGCTCCCCCATGCCCATGAACACCACGTTGCCGACCCGCGCAGGCGAACGCGGCATCGGGTTCGCCCGGAGATGAGCGGCGGCGTATGCCACCTGGGCGACTATCTCGCCCGCGGTGAGGTGTCGGTCGAAGCCGAACTGCCCCGTAGCGCAGAAGGTGCAGGCCATCGCACATCCCGCCTGACTGCTGATGCACAGGGTCGTGCGATGGGGATAGCCCATGAGCACCGCCTCGATGGCCGCTCCGTCGCCGGCGCGGAACAGCCACTTGATCGTCGCCCCGTCGTCGGTGGTGCGTTCGGCCTCGACACGAAACGGCCACAGACGATCGGCCAGATCGCGTCGCAGCGACAGGGGGAGGTTGGTCATCTGTTCGGCGTCGAGCACTGGGTGCAGGTAGAGCCACTCGCGAAGCTGATCGATTCGATACCGGGGCTCGCCGGGGAGAAGCGCCCCCAGGGCATCGGGGTCGGTGGCGTAGGGCATCGCCGCGATCAATCGGTGAGCCGGCGGGCCAGGTCGATCCACTCGATCGCCCTGGCTTCGGGAACCCCGGCGGCCTCGGCGACCCTCGCCGCAGGTGTCGCCACCAGATCGACGAAGCGGTTGATGCCCGCGGCCGCCAGCCTGGCCCGGTAGGCCGGTCCGATGCCCCGGATCAGCGTGAGGTCGTCCCCGGCGACGGAGGAGTGCGGATCAGAAGTCGGCACCACCCGAAAAACCGGAGGGCGCGGCGGTGCCGACGGCAGGATTTCCGGCCCCATCAGCCGATCGCGCAGCATCCAGACGACCGCTACCACGCCGGCCCCGATCCCGATGAGGACACCGGCAATCTTCGAAGTTCTGCGCACCAGCCGATTCTACGGCTCCCGGGGTCATCGAACCGGCGGTGGATCCGAGCCCTGAATTGGCATCGTTACGATTGCCGGATGGACCGCATGTTCGGCTTGGCAGTCATCATCGCCATGTTGCTCGACCCGGCGGGCGGGGCCGTCGCCCAGCAGTCGGCAGGTCGATGCGGTGAGCGCTTCGGGGACTCCGTGTTCGAGACGTCGGCAGCCGCCGGCACGGTGCTGGTCTACGGCTCGGGACTGGTGCCCGAGTTGACCGACCGGTTTGCGGCCGATTTCGCCGAGCTGGCGATTCCCCTCCAGGCGGAGATGGGCGGCTTGGACGACGACGTTGCGGTGTGCATCTTCGCGGACGGTATCCCCCTGGACGGGCAGGCGCTCGGATGGCCGGAGGGGCAGCGGCTCCACGCGGTTGCCTTTGGTGAGGAACGCCTGGTGGTGCTCTCGTCGTACATGATCCGGGTGGTGCCGGATGCCGGACGAGCGGGACTGCTGCACGTGGCGATGTGGCAAGTCTCCGGGGGCAGCTACCCGCAGCCCTTCGGGACCGACGTGGCCGGGTGGTACCGCAACCGAATCGGCGATCAGGTCGAGATCGTCCATCGGCAGTTCGTCCGTCTCAACATCGGGCTCAGTGAGCCGTGGCCTCCGTCCCAGTGGGCGGTGGGGCGCATGGTGGAGCCCCTCCTGTGGAACCCCGAGTTCGGCTACGGCGGAAACGGCGACTTCACCAACTACGCCGTGGCGACCGCGGGAAACACCGTGTTGTCCAACCCTCTGGGCTCGAATCTCGACACGCTGGATGCAGGGTGGCGGCAGCTGTTGTGGGAGGAGTCCGACCCGATCCCCGGCGGAAGCAAGGGATGGGTGACCGGACTGGTCCTCATCATCCTCGCGGTCGTCGCCGGGATCGCCATGGCCTGGTGGGGGCACGCCACCCGCAAACGGCTGGAGCGAGAGCTCCGCGAGGCGGTGGCGCGAGAGCGGCGCACTGCGATGCCGGTTCCCGAGCTTGTGGCGGTGCGGCCGTCAGACCCCGTCGGCAAGGGCCGAGGAGACGCGGGGATCGGCGGCGGCGTGTCGAGTGCCGTCGGGCGAAAGCCGGATCACGGAAACCGGGCCCCATCCCTGGGGAACCGCCGGGCCCCGGCCGACAATGTGCCCCCGCCGGGTGAGTCCGGAGACGACCTCTTCCGACATCCCGGGTTCGACGAGCAGAGCTGACCGCTCACCCTCGCCTGTCTGGTCGCTGTGCCATCGCGGCGAAGCCTGGGCGTCGGTCGGCTCGAGACCGACGTGGAGCAGCAGAGCACCCATCTGGGCGAGGTACTGCGGCTGCTGGTGACCGCCGCGCGTGCCCAGCGTCATTGCCACCCGATCACCCCGGGTCCACAGCGTCGGTGCCAGCGTGTGGAGGGGCCGCTTTCCCGGCGCTGCCTCGTTGGGATGTTCGGGCACCAAGCTGAAGCCGGCGCCGCGATTGTGGAGGAACACTCCGGTGGCCCCGGCGGCGATGCCGCTCCCGATGCCGGTGAAGTTCGACTGGATCAGCGACACCGCCATGTCATCACGGTCGACCACGCACAGGAAGGCGGTGCCTCCCGGGGCCGGCTGAAGATCCGGCCAGGTGGCCACTCCGTCGGGGACGATGAACCTGGCCCGCGCCATCACCCGCTCCGGGTCGAGGAGCACCGCTGCCGAGAGGGGGATGTGGCGGGGATCGGCGACCAGGCCATCGCGCTCCCATGCCACCGCTCGGTACGCCTCGATGACCGTGTGGTGGAAGGCGGGATCCTCCGGGTCGGGCGGAGGGCCCAGTGCCTCGATGAGCATCAGGGCGGCGATGGTCAGGTAACCCTGGCTGTTGGGGGGAACCGTCCACCCGGTCAGCCCGAACAGGTCGGCCCCGGCCGGTTCCACCCAGTCGGAGGTGTTTGCGGCCAGGTCGTCGGCGGTGAGGATCCTGCCGGTGGCGGCAACGATCGCTTGGGCAACCGGTCCCTCATAGAAGGCGGCGCGGCCGGCGGCGGCGATTCCGGCGAGGGTGCGGGCGAGGTCGGGCCGACGGAGGACGGCGCCGGACGCCGGTGGCCCGTCGCCCGGGTAGAGGGCAGTGGCGGACGGCTGACCGAAGACGATCGACTGGGAGCGGGTCAGGTCGGAGGCCAGTTCGGCGGTGACCTCGAAGCCCTGCTCGCCGAAGGCGATTGCCGGCGTCAGCAGCTCGGCGAGCGGGCGAGTGCCGTGACGGGCCGCCAGCGCTTCCCATCCGTCGACGCATCCGGGAACGGTGATCGCCGCCGGATCTCGCAGCGGGATCGTCGCGTGACCGGCGGCGCGTATTGCGGAGGCATCGAGCCCGGAGCCGCCACGCCCCGATGCATTGAGGACCTCCGGCCGGGTCATCCCGGGGCGGTGCACGATGGCGAACAGGTCCCCGCCGACGCCGCAGGTGGTGGGGAGCACCATGCCGAGGACCGCATTGGCCGCGATCGCGGCATCGACCGCGTTGCCGCCCGCCCGTATCACGTCGAGGGCGGAGGAGGTGGCGAGCCGGTGCGGAGTCACCGCGACTCCGCCCCTTCCTGTGAACGCGCTCACCCGGTGGTCGACCATGGGAGAACCCTAGGCCCGTCCTGCCCCATGCCTGGCTCGCGTCCCGGGGGAGGCGACCCTCCCCGGGTGACGAGGCATCGGCGTCAGGTCGTGTTTTCTCAGGACCGGCTGATTCTCCGATTGAGGGCGTCGAGAACGGCGCGCACGGTGGCCTCCGAGTCGTCACCGTGACTCAACGCCGACCCTACCGAGACCTCCTCGCCGCGCTCACCGGTGGAGACGACGACCACCACCATGACGGTCCGCATTCCGACGGCAGGGGAGCCGACCGCATCGAGAGCGAGGGCCTCATCGGGGAGGAGGTCCTCCACTGCCCGCAGGGCGGCCTCGCCGACGAGGCGCAGCCGGGCCGAGGGTGCCGCCGGGCCGGTGGCGGTGCCGACGTACTCCTGACCGTGCCAGCCGAGCGTCACCGCCACGGTGGTCCGGGCACCTTCGGGAATCTCGTGGACTCCCATGATCGCCGGGCGATCGTCTCCGGGATCGATCCGATCCGGACCGATCTGCACCACTGAGATGGCGCGCCGGTCGATGGTGATCCCGAAGCGGGCGAGGGCCAGCGTCTGCACGTCGCGCACCACCTGCTTGGGAGCCTTGTCGGGAGAGGCGAGCACGTGCACCTCACGGATGCCGTCCTTGCCGCCGGCGACTCGCACCGCGTTCACCGACGGCAGGCGGGCCAGCGTCTCCTCGAGCTCATGCATGTCCACCGTGTTCGACTCCCCGACCTGGACGGCCGCAACGCCTCGCCACCACCACATAGCGTAGTCATATCGGTCACCGAGTGTCAGGACGAGTTGTGGTCCGGAGGCGGCGGCACGACGACCCCCGAAGGTCACCGGCCGCCCGAGATCGCGAAATCCAACACCACCGCGGTCTGGCGGCTACGGTATCGGCGGGCGGATGTCACCCGAGCTTGCTCGGGGGCGTCCGCTTTTGCGTGCCGGGACCACCCGGCCGGGGTAGTGGGACGGGGTCGCCGGGCCCTACTTGACAACTGAAGGTGGGTGCAGACCGTGCCGATGGAAACGTCTGGACACGGTCGGCGATCCCGGGTTGCCCGGGTTCACCGTACGGCTAGCCCTCGAATGAGCGAAGCGGACAGCCGGCGTCGGACTAGCACCGGCGTCGAGCCCGAAACGAAGGGAAGCGGTAGGTGACATGTGGTCGACCGTGGGAAATGAGGCCGATGGACCTGCCGACTCGCAGCCATGACCTGGCGGGTCGGATAGCTGAATGACCCGGGCAACCCGCTACCCAAACCATGAGCAACAACGCTGACCGTCGGAACGTGATACTCGCCGGGGCCCTCGCCGCGGCGGGCGTCGTTGTGCTCGTGGCTCTGTTTGCGTTGCAGAAGGAGCCGCAACCGCTGTGGTTGTGGTTCGTCCTCGCCACCGCGTTCGCGGTCCTTGAATTCGCCGCTGTCGAGGTGAACGACCGCCTGTTCATCTCCTCGGCGATGATGGTGGCCTTCACCGCCGCGGTCGTCTTCGGGCGCGACCAGGCGATTCTGGCGGTCACCCTGATGGCCGCGCTGGCGGTCCTCCATCCAGATGATCTCCGACAGCGGAGGTGGGTCCAACCGGCAGTCAACTTCGGCCAACTGGTCATCTCGGCTGCAATCGGCGTCGCCGCGTTCATCCCGTTCCTGCCGCGCGGCCAGCTCGTGGCCGGCGACCTCCCCCTGCTGGCAGTCGGCGCGGCGGCGGCGGCCGTGGTCTACGACTGGGTGAACTTCTGGCTGGTGCGATTCATCGTGCGCCGTCTCTACCCGGGTCGGAGCATCCAGCCCTGGTCCCAGATGCTTGCGCACCACGCCGCCCTGGCGGTGCTCGGCGGGTTCGGCGGGCTGCTGGGTGCCGCATACCTGTTGGTGGGACCGGTCGTTCTCCCGCTGCTCGGCATCACCTATTTGATCGGGCACATCGGATTCCAGTCGTACTCGCGGCTGCGGGAGGCGCACGAGGACACGATCAGGGGATTCGTCAAGGCGGTCGAGGCCCTCGACCCATACACCAGGGGCCACACCGAGCGGGTTGCCCACTTCGTTCGTCTGATCGGAGAAGGTCTCGGGTTGAACGCCGAGGCTCTGGAACGCATGCGATGGGTGGCTCTGATCCACGACGTCGGCAAGGTGGCGGTGCCGGCCGAGCTACTCCACCGGTCGGGCCCATTGACCGACGCCGAGTACCAGAAGATGATCCGGCACATGCGTGTCGTCGAGGAGGTGCTGGCTCGGGTCGACTTCCTGCGACCGATGGTGGCCATCCTCACCTCCCACCACGCGCTGCTTCACGGGCAATCCGATGTCGTCGTCGAGGCACGCATCCTGGCCGCGGCCGACGCCTTCGACGCGTTGACCAGCGCGCGGTCATATCGTTCCGCCATCACCCAAGCCGCCGCCCTCGGCCGGCTGCGGGATCGGTCAGATCTGTACGGACGCGAGGTCGTCGAGGCGCTCATCACCGGTATCGCGGCCGCCGGCGAGGTATACGGCTCGCCGGATCTGGAGAGCTCGGTCGAGGTGGCGCGACTGGTGCGAGAGCGAGCCATCCGTGCTTAGACATCCCCTGGCCTCAGCCTTGGTGGCGATCGGCTCCGCCGCCGGAGTCGCCGCCGGGTTCCACTGGTCGGCGGGCTGGTCGTTTGCCGTCTTCTCCGGTCTGTACGCACTCGCCCACCTGGTCCTCTTCCCCAATCCATCGGGTCGGGGGGTGACGCTGGTACCGGGAATCGCCGCGGTCGCCGCTCTCGCCTCTAATGGCTCGGCAGCCGTGATCCTCGGATCAGCCGCCGTGGCGCTCCCAATTGGGATGGTGGCGGTGCACCTGCGCCACGGAAGGCGGATCTTCGATCGGATCTACCCCGCCGAACCCATTGGGCTGGTCGCCTTCACAGTGGTCTTCAGCGGAGGAGCTGCACTGTTTCAGGTCGATGCCGAGAAGGACCTGATCGACCTCCTCTTGCTGTTGGCCGGGGGGGTCGCCTGGTTCGTCACCGCCGCGGTGACGCGTGCCCTGTTCTCCCGACAGGGCGCCAGCGAACCGCGTCGTCTGATTCTGACGCGTGCCCTCGAGGATTGGCCGGCGTACGCCTCGTTGGTTTCGTCGGCGGCGCTCTACGAGTTCACCGACGACACGGTGGGCGTGATCTGGGCTCTCGTTCTCGCCGGCCTTCCCTATGCCTTCGGCCACGTGTCGTTGCACCGGGCCCAGACCACCCGGCACACGTATCGACAGACGATCGAGGCGCTGGGCAGGATGCCGGAAGCGGCAGGAATCGTGCCGACGGGAACCGCGGCCGGGGTCGCCGAACTGAGCCTGGCAACGGCGGCTGAGTACGGCCTCTCCGGCGGGGAGATCGCCCGCGTGGAGTCGGCCGCAATGCTTCACGACATCGGCCGCGTGGTGCTCGCCAACCCGGCCGTTGCCTCTGGTGAGTACAGCGCCCAGGACGTCGCCCGGTGGAGCGCGGCGATCATCTCCGAGGCGAGGTATCTGGAGCCGGTCGCCGAGGTGATCCTCGGCGAGCACGAGCCCTATCGGCGGGTCGGTCAG
>Ga0154791_111_pt1 | contig 66337 bp, 66 predicted proteins | sample Rifle2008BG16ft_FD_105799 | JGI IMG/M metagenome (GOLD analysis project Ga0154791, IMG submission 105799) | Actinobacteria bacterium RBG_16_68_21
TGCTGCCTCCCGTAGGAGTCTGGGCCGTGTCTCAGTCCCAGTGTGGCTGATCGTCCTCTCAGACCAGCTACCCGTCGGAGCCTTGGTGAGCCGTTACCTCACCAACAAGCTGATAGGCCGCGAGGCCATCCCGGAGCAGCGGACTGTTTCCTCGGTCGACCATGCGATCATCCGAGGACATCCGGTATTAATCCAAGTTTCCCTGGGCTATCCCGGTCTCCGGGGCAGGTTCCTCACGTGTTACTCACCCGTTCGCCACTAGGTGACCCACCTCGGTTACCCGAGATGGGACCCTCGTTCGACTTGCATGCATTAGGCACGCCGCCAACGTTCGTCCTGAGCCAGGATCAAACTCTCCAACGATGACTCTCGGTCCGAAGACCTCGAATCTCTTTGTGAGTTCGTTATGCGGATGTTTGGCCAAACCGTGCATCCGCTTCTGGCATCAGATCGTTGTCTCTGATGCGTATCTCAAGTACGGCCCCCCGGAGACGCGAGGAAAGAACCCTCGGTTCCCGGAAGGCAAAACTGGCTTTTGGCACACTGTTTAGTTGTCAAGGAGCCGGGACAGGTCAACACTCCGACAGGCGCGCGCGGCGCACCTCCGGAGAGGACCCGGGATGGTAGCACCGTCGCACCGGCAGTCAAGATGGTACCCGGTCCGGCGCCTTCTCCCGGAATGCGCCTGTCGAGAGTTTGGAACGGCCCCCGGTCGCTACCCTCCCGATCCCATGACCAATCCGCTCGACCTCCTCACCGAACGCGGATTCGTCGGGGACGTCTCCGATCCCGACGAGCTGCGCACCCTGTTCGAAGCCGGTCCGGTCACCTTCTACTACGGGGCCGATCCGACCGCGACCTCGCTCCACATCGGCAACCTCGTCGGAATCATGGCCATGGCCTGGCTGCAGCGAGCCGGGCACCGCCCGATCGCCGTCGCCGGCGGTGGTACCGGGCGGATCGGCGACCCCTCCTTCCGCGACGACGAGCGGCCGCTGCTCGACGCGGCCACGATCGCCGCCAATCTGGAGCGCATTTCCGAACAGCTCGGCCGGATCCTCGATCTGTCCACTCCCGAACGCGGACTCATCGTCGACAACGACGGTTGGCTTGCCGGCATGAAGCTCATCGACTTCCTCCGGGATGTCGGTAAGCACTTCTCGGTGAACCAGATGATCGCAAGGGAGTCGGTCCGTCGGCGGCTCGAGGAGCGCGAGCACGGCATCAGCTACACCGAGTTCTCCTATCAGCTCCTGCAGGCATTCGACTTCGCCCATCTCTATGCGGCCGAAGGGTGCCGGCTCCAGATCGGAGGCTCGGACCAGTGGGGCAACATCACCGCGGGCATCGACCTCACCAGGCGTCTGCACGGAGGCAAGGTGCATGGCTTGGTCTGGCCCCTCATCGAGCGCTCCGACGGCAAGAAGTTCTCCAAGTCGGGTGGGGAGGCGGTCTGGCTTGCCGCCGACGAGACCAGCCCCTTTGCCTTCTACCAGTGGTTCCTCAACGTTCCCGACGACGACGTCGGCCGATTTCTGAAACTCTTCACCTTCCTGCCCGTGACGAGCATCGCCGAACTCGAGGGAGCCCAACTCGCCGACCCGGCAAACCGTCCGGCGCAGCGCGCCCTCGCCGAGGAGGCGACCCGCATCGTCCACGGGGAAGAGGGATTGGCCACAGCCTTGCGGGCAACCGCAATCCTCTTCGGGGACGAGCCATTCGCCGAGCTCGACGAGCGGACACTCGCCGACGCCTTCGCCGAGGCTCCTTCCGCCTCTGTCCCCCGGCAGCGGCTCACCGGTGGCCTCGGGGTACTCGATGTCATCGTCGCCTGCGGCGCCGCCGGCTCCAAAGGAGAGGCCAGGAGGTTGATCTCCCAGGGCGGGGTCCGGCTCAACAATGCCCCGGTGTCGGATCCGGCCGCCACGATCGGCCCGGCAGATCTGCTCGCCGGATCCATGGTCGTTCTCCGGGTCGGAAAGAAGCGCTACTTTCTGGCGAGATTCGTCTGAGGGCGCCGGTCTACGGACTGACCCACACCGTCGCCCGGCCGCTCACCGGCTCACCCGCCGCCGGTACCTGAGCCCACACGTGCAACGAGCCCGTGGATCCATCGGGATCATCGAGGAGGATCACGGTCACCCGCTGGCCATCTGCCTCGAGACGGGCAATCGCATCGGCCCGGTGACGTCCCAGCACGTTGGGCACGACGGTCCCCGGCTCAGGGCCGGCGGCGATCACCTGGACGATCCCCCCGGGGGAGAGAACCGATCCGGCCGCCGGCACCTGCCCCAGGACCGTGCCCGGTACCAAAGCGGAGTCGTCGTCCCAGGCCAACTGCACCTCATACCCTCCCGCCTCCAGCAGCGACACCGCCTCCACGATCGAGTACGAATCCACGGCGGGCACCACCCCGTCCTGGAGAACGGCGAGGCCCTCCGGGTTGTGGATCGGACAGACGATCGATGGCACCAGCGCCGCCGGCAGCACCACATCGGCCACTTCACCCCGGGGGCACAGCGGTCCGGCGAGGAAACCCGTCGAGGTGTCGATGCGAGCGGTCACTGTGGCGGCGCCATCGGCACTGGCCGCGGTGGCGTAGGGGATCCCGGAGAGCGCGGCGAGGCCGAAGCGCGACCAGATCTGCGCCGGCCACGTCCCCCCGGTGACCGAAAAGGGCGTGTCGGGGGCGTTCATGGCCCGGTTGCCTTCCGGATACCCCACCCAGACCGCGGCGGAGAGCTCAGGGGTGTATCCGACGAACCAGGCGTCAAAGTTGCCTTCGGTGGTCCCGGTCTTGCCGGAGATCGGCCGCCCGATCTTGGCCTGCTGCCCGGTCCCCCGCCGGACGACCTCGGTGAGGGTGGCGTTCACCTCAGTGGCAACGGAAACGTCCATCACCCTCGTGAAGGTCGGCACGTGCTCGTAGAGAACCGTTCCATCGCGGTCCGCGATCCGGGTCACCAGCACCGGGTCGATCTGGATGCCGCCGGTGGCGAAGGTGCCGTAGGCGGCCGCCATGTCGAGCACGCTCACCTCCTGCGTGCCGAGCACGATCGACGGCACCGGATCGAGCGGTGTCGTGATCCCGGCGGCCTCCGCCATGGAAGCGATCGTGTCTGCCCCGATCCAATCGGCGACATAGGCGTACGGGACGTTCACGGAGAACACGGTCGCCTCGCGCAGGGTGAGGCCCGGGTAGTAGGCATCCTCGTAGTTGGCGACCTGCCAGACACCCGATGGGGATCGGATGTAGGCGGCCCGCCCCCCCGGCCAGGTGCTGTCGAGATCCACTCCGGCCTGAAGGGCGGCGGCGAGTGCAAACGGCTTGAAGGCCGATCCCGGCTGGCGGCGGCCCTGGGTGGCAAGGTTGAACTGAGCGATCGGGTCGGACGTGTCGTAGAAGTCGCGTCCCCCCACCAGGGCGAGGACATGACCGTTGCGCGGGTCGATCGCCGCCAGAGCTCCCGAGGGCCCATGCGCAGGAATCACCGAGGCCATCGCCGCCTCTGCGGCGATCTGCGTCTGCGGATCGAGGGTCGTGTACACGCGGAGGCCGCCACTGGTGATCAACCGGTAGCGCTCCTCCGGGGTGTCTCCCAGCACCGGGTTCTCCAGAAGGCGTCGCCGTACCTCATCGGTGAAATACGGATGGAGCATCCGATCGGCGCTGCCGCGAGGGATGAGGGATAGCGGTGCGGCCGCGGCGGCCAGCGCCTCGCCGGGCTCGATCCAGTTCAGCTCCGCCATCGTGTCGAGGACCAGGTCCCGCCTTTGCAGCGCTCCCTCGGGGTTGTCGTACGGGTTGAGGGTCGTCGGCTCGTTGATCACTCCGGCGAGCAGCGCCGACTCGTCGAGCGTCAAACTCTCCACGGGCTTCCCGAAGTAGCGGCGCGCCGCCGCACTCACCCCGTACGCCCCCTCGCCGAAGAAGACGCTGCTGAGATAGCGCTCGAGTATCTCCTGCTTGGTCAGGGTCTCCTCGAGGCGCAGGGCAAGCCCGATTTCCGCGGTCTTGCGCTCGATGGTGACGTCATCGGTGAGCAGCACCGCCCGGGCGTACTGCTGGGTGATCGTGGAGCCCCCCTCGACGACGGAGCCGGCGTCGATGTTCTCCTTGGCCGCACGGGCCATGGCCCGAATGTCGACCCCCGGGTGGATCCAGAACCGGCGGTCCTCGATGGCGACGACGGCATCGACGAGATGCTTGGGCAAATCTGAATATGCCACGAGAACCCGGTCTTCCTCCGCGTGCCACTCGGTCAATACCGAGCCATCGGCCGCGTAGACCGTGGTGGTGAGGCCGCCCGCTCCAATCCCCGGATCCTCGATTGGTGCTATCGAGCAGGCAGCAGTGGCAATCAGCGCTATCGCCACCGCACCCGCCCTCACGCGAGGCATGTGGGTTGTGTGTCTCCGCGCGGAACGTTAGTTGCCGACCGCGCTAAGCGCGGGGATTGTCCGCGCCCTCCCCGGCGGCGAGCCTCAACACGAACCGCCACCTCCGCTCCGCCGCCCGGGTGACCCCCACCCGGGGCGTCGCCCGCGTGGTACCCGGAGCCGGTTCACCCTCGATCCGCACCGGTCCGTCGATGACGGAGTCCCCGTCGAGGGTTCCCGTTATGGCGAGCGCCTGGGCGAGCTTGCCGGGGCCGTCGCAGAGGTGATTGAGGCGGCCTCGCCTCCGGCGGGCGGGCTCCTCGCCGGCGACGACCATCCCGGCGCGCAACAGCACCGCCCCGGGCCTGCCGACGGGGCCGCACACGACGTTGGCACACCAGTGGATGCCGTAGGAGCGATAGACGTAGAGCGTCCCCGGCGCCCCGAACATGGAGCGGTTGCGCCCGGTGCGGCCGCGATATGCGTGGCTCGCCGGGTCGTCGCCGCCCCCGTACGCCTCCACCTCGGTGAGGACGACCGCCACCCGGTCGCCGTCGAGATCGGACACCAGTCGCCTCCCGAGGAGGCCGCGAGCCGCCGCCACCACGGGGCCGGAGAGCAGGGTCTCCAGGCCGCTCACTCGGTGATGCGGAGCAGCAACGCCTTGAATGCGTGGAGGCGGTTCTCCGCCTGATCGAAGACCCTGCTGCGCTCGTGATCCACCACGGCGTCGGTCACCTCGTCACCGCGGTGGGCAGGGAGACAGTGGAGGAAGATGGCATCGGCGGCAGCGAGGGCGAACAGCCGCTCATCGACCCGGTAGGGATCGAGACGCTCCCGGCGCGCCGCCGCCTCCGCCTCCTGGCCCATCGACGCCCATACGTCGGTGTACACCGCATCGGCGCCTCGCACCGCCTCAGCGGGGTCGTCGGTCACCACGATGTCCACGCCCGGAGCGGCAACGGCCTGGGCCGCCGCCAGGGTTTCTTTCTCCGGCCCGTATCCGGCCGGTGATGCCACCCGGATCGAGACCCCCATGACGGCGGCTCCGATCATCAGCGAGGTGCACACGTTGTTGTCCCCGTCACCGACGAACGCCACCACGGCACCATCGAGGGGCCGGTGCTCGGCGAGGGTTTGCAGGTCGGCGAGCGCCTGACAGGGGTGCTCACGGTCGGAGAGAAGATTCACCACCGGGGCCGCTGCGGCCGCAGCCAGAGCCTCGAGGTCCGTGTGGCGGAAGACCCTGAAGGCGAGCACATCGAGGTAACGATCGAGCACCCGGGCGACGTCGGCAACGCCCTCGCGCTTGCCCAACCCCACCTCGTCCTGCTTGAGAACAAAGGGAACACCGCCGAGGTCGGTCACGGCCACCTCGCACGACACCCGGGTGCGCAGCGAGGGCTTCTCGAAGAACAGGCCAACCCGCACCCCGGGGCGGGTTCCCCGCACCGCCTCCCGCTCGAGTTTGACCCGGGCCGCCGTCGCCAGCGTGTCTGTCAGCCCATCGCGTCCCAGGTCGCCAATCTGTAGGAAATCCATCTCAGCCTCCCCGCAGCCGGCCGCCGAGGTCGTCCGTGACGCGCGACGATATCGCCCGGCGAATCGGACCGAGTTCACCATCCACCATCGTGCGATCGGGTGCCCGAAACGCCAGGCGGACCGCGACACTCTTTCGGCCCGGTCCCAGCGGCTCGCCCCGGAATACGTCGAATATCGCCAGCGACTCGAGAAACGGCCCTGCCGCGGCGCCCACCGTCGCGAGGAGGGCAGCAGCAGCCACCTCCTCGGCCAGATCGAACGCCAGGTCGAACACCACCGGCGGGTATGCGCTGGGCATGATGAAGGGTGCGGGGGCCGGTGCCTCGAGCGAGGCCAGATCGAACTCCCCCACGACCACCCGGTTCTCGAGATCCCAGGCGGCCGCCACCAGAGGATCGATCTCCCCGACACTCCCGATCCGGCGGCCGTCGACCTCGAGAAACGCCGCCCTCCCGGGATGCAGCCCCGGCACCGCCGCCTGAACGATGGTCGCCTGGTGCCCCAGCGCGGTGAGAAGCACTTCGGCGACTCCGGCGGCGTCACCCGCCTCGTAGTCGCCTCCGCTCCGTCCCCTGCGGGCGCCTGTGGCGGCAAAGGCGAGATGCCTCGGCTGCTCGGGAAGGACGCCCTCGCCCCGGAGAAACACCGACCCGACCTCGAAGAGCGCAACGTCTGGACGGTTGCGCTGTACGTTTCGCCGCAATCCGTCGAGCAGCCCGGGCAGCAGCGTGGTGCGCAGGAACTCCTGTTCCTCGTTCAGCGGATTGCGCAGCCGGATCGGACGGCTGCGGGGATCGTCGGGAGCGAGGCGCAGCCCCTCCAGCGACCTGGCGGCGATGAAATCAAAGGACAGGATCTCGAAGAATCCCGCGCCCACCATCGCCATGCGGGCCATCCGCAGCATGTTCTGCAGGGGACCGAGCCCGCCACCCTGGCCGCTCACGAGGCGCGAAGGGAAGTTGTCATAGCCGTGGAGGCGAGCGATCTCCTCGATCAGGTCGGCCGGGCGGGTCACGTCGGGACGGAAGGAGGGCACGACCACCTGCAACGGATTGCCGCCCTCCACCGCGAACCCGAGGCGTCGCAGGTAGCCCGCCTGCTCGGCGCCGGCGATATCCGCACCGAGCAGCCGGCCGGCTTCGGAGACCGGCAGGGCGATCTCCACGCTCTGGTGGGGCCGGGGATGGGCGTCCACGAAGCCTCCCACCACACCGCCCCCCGCCACCTCGACCATCAGCGACGCGGCCCGCGCCGAAGCAGCCGGAGGGAGCTCCGGGTCCACCCCTCGTTCGAACCGGCTCACGGCCTCGGTGCGCAGGCCATGCCGCTTGCCGCTGAGCAGCACCCGGGTGGGCTCGAAGTGGGCCACCTCGATGAGCACCCGGGTCGTGGCCGCCGACACCTCCGAGTCGCCTCCTCCCATGATTCCCGCCAGGCCGAGCGGCTCGTCGACGCCGGCGATCACGAGATCCTCGGCAGAGAGCGAGCGCGCCACGCCGTCCAGCGTCGTAAGCGGCTCTCCAGCCCGGGCGAGACGCACCACGATCGTCTCGTCGGTGATTCGATCGAGGTCGAAGGCGTGAAGCGGCTGCCCCAGCTCGAGCATCACGTAGTTGGTGACGTCGACCACGTTGCTGATCGGCCGTACACCGGCGTCGCGCAATCGCAGCCTCATCCACAGCGGGGAAGGCCCCACCTGGACTCCCCGCACCTCTCGGGCGGTGAAGCGGGTGCACCGTTCGGGCTCCTCGATGATCACCCGTGCCGCGGTGGCCCCCTCCTCGGAGAAGACCGCGGTGGGGATGCGGACCGGCAGCTCATAGAAGGCGCCCAGCTCGCGCGCCAGGCCGTGGATCGACATGGCGTCCGGTCGATTGGGCGTGATCGACAGGTCGAAGATCGCGTCTGGGTAGGGCAGCGTCCCGGCGAAGTCCGTGCCCGGCGCGGCGTACCCATCGGGTAGCACCAGGATCCCGCCCTTCTCCTCTCCGAGGTCCATCTCGATCTCGGAGCAGATCATTCCCGGGGACATGACTCCCCGGACGGGCTTCTTCCCGATCGTGATGCCGCCGGGGAGCACCGCCCCCACCCGGGCGTAGGCGACGGTCGCCCCCTCGCCAAAGTTCCAGGCTCCGCACACGACGTCGATCGGCTCGCCGCCATCGTCGAGTGTGGCGATCCTCACCTTGTCGGCAGCCGGATGGGGCTTGATCGCAAGCACTCGCGCCACCACGACGCCGCTGAAGCTTGCCTCCCTGCGCTCGATGCCCTCCACCTCGATGCCGAGATCGGACAACACCCCGGCGACGACCTCCGCGTCGTTAGTGGGCAGGTCGACGAACTCCTTGATCCAGCGCAGCGAGGCCTTCATCGGAACTGCTCCAGCACACGGAGGTCGGCATCGAAAAAGAAGCGCAGCTCGGGGATGTCGTGGCGGATCATGGCAAGTCGATCGATTCCGACACCGAAGGCCCAACCCGAGACGCGACCGGCGTCGTATCCGGCTGCCTCGAGGACGTTGGGATCGACCACCCCGCACCCCAGCAACTCGATCCATCCCCGGTTGCCGCAGGTGCGACAACCCGAGCCGTCGCAGCGGTGACAGGACACGTGCATCTCGGCGGAAGGTTCGGTGAACGGGAAGAAGTTGGGAAGGAAGCGCTGGCGGGTGTGCTTCCCGAAGAACTGGTCCATGAAGTAGGCCAGCGTGCCGCGCAGATCGGCGAAGGTGATGTCCTCACCCACGGCCAGGGCCTCCATCTGGTGGAACACCGGCGTGTGGGTGGCATCGACGGCGTCGCGCCGGTACACCCGCCCGGGAACGATGATGTGCACGGGCGGCTGATGGCTTTCCATCCATCGCGCCTGGACCGGCGAGGTCTGGGTGCGCAACAGCACCCCCTCGGGATCGTCGCCGTAATCGACGTACAAGGTGTCCGACTCCAGGCGGGCCGGATGGGTCGCCGGGGTGTTCAAGGCGTCGAAGTTGTAGTAGGCGGTCTCCACCTCGGGCCCGGCGGCGACCGTGTATCCGATACCGGTGAAGATGTCCACGATCTCGTCCCACACCTGCATCACCAGATGGGCCGCCCCCCGTTCCGGGCGGTATCCGGGGAGCGTCATGTCGACCCGCTCGGCGGCGAGCCGCACGATCCGCTCTTCCTCGGCGAGCACAGAGCGCCGCGCCGCCAAGGCATCGGCCAGGGTCGTGGTCACCTCGTTGACGATCGCCCCGAGGGCTCGTTTCTGGTCAGGGGTGGCCTCTCGCAGGCTGCGCCGCGCCGCGGTGATCGGCGACGACTCTCCCAGCGCCTCGTCCTGGAGCCGGTCCACCTCCGCCACCGTGGCGGCGGCACCGATCCGGTACAGGATGGCCGATGCATGGGCGCGCAGGTCTTCCCGAGGGATCATGAGGGAGTCAGGTTAGCCCCGGGCCCTGATGCCCCCAGAAAGGCCACTATCGCCCCGGCTACGGCCGCGTTGAGGCTCTCACTGCCCTCCGCCATCGGGATCGTCACCGCCACGCCGCAAGCCGCCACGACCTCGGCATCCAGGCCGTGGGGCTCGCTCCCCACCAGGATCGCGGCGTTCCCCGGCAACGGCCCCGGCGGGGTCCCCCCGCGGGCCACCGCCGCCACCAACACCCGGCCTGCGCCCAGCTGTTCCAGCGTGGCGGCGCGACCGATCCCGGTATGGAAGTGGGCTCCCGCCGCGGCGCGGAGGACCTTGGGCGACCAGGTCTCGGCGGCACCGGGGCCGGCGAAGTAGTCGTAGCCGAAGGCGGCTGCCGTCCTGATCAAGGTACCGCAGTTACCCGGATCGCCGACCCCCCAGGCCACCAGCGCCCGCTTCCCCGGAGTGATCGACTCCTCGGGAATCGTCACCACCGCCACCGGGCTCTGCGGATGCTGGGTGGTAGCCACCTTGGCCAGCGCCGCCGCGTCCACCACCACGAAGGGACACCCCACCTCGTCGGCGACCTCCCGTCCGACGACATCTGACGCGAGGCCGAAGATGCGATCGAACCGGCATCCTCCCGTAGCCGCCGCGGCGACGAGGATGGGTCCCTCCACCAACGTACGGCCGGACTCCCGACGGGCGCGGCTCCTCCGCAGCCGGCTTGCCTCGAGGACGAGGGGGTGGCGCGGCGACGAGATCGCCGGCCCTGCCCCGGGATCAGTCACGTCTCCGAAGTCCTAGGCGTCGGGAAGCCCTGCCGCCTTGACGAGAGCACCGAAGGCCGACGGATCCGACACCGCCATCTCGGCGAGCATCTTGCGGTCGATTTCGATCTCGTTCGCCTTCAACCCGGCGATCAGCCGCGAATAGGTCGTGCCGTTCTCCCGGGCGGCGGCATTGATGCGGGCGATCCACAGCTTGCGGAAGTCGCCCTTACGCGTCCGCCGGTCGCCGTAGGCGTCCTGCATGGCGTTCATCACCTGTTCGTTCGCTGCCCGCAAGCGGCGGCTGCGTGAACCCTTGTAACCCTTCGCCCGCTCGAGGACCTTGCGCCGGCCCTTCTTCGAGTGAACGGCGCGTTTGACTCGTGCCATCAGCCGCCTCCTAGCGTCCCAACATCCGGTCGACCCGCTTGCGATCTGCGTCCGACACCGGGGCGTCGCCCTTGAGTCGACGCAGCTGGCGACCCGACTTCTTGCCCACGACGAGGTGCGCCCTTCCCGACTGGCGGCGGCGGACCTTGCCAGTTCCGGTGACCTTGAACCGCTTGGCGGCCGACCGGCGCGTCTTCTGCTTTGGCATGCTCACTCCTCCGTTGCTGCCGGTTCCGCGGGTGGGACCTGTTCCACCGTCTCCCGGCGGCGCTTCTCCGGCATGAATTGCATCGTCATGTTCCGCCCCTCGAGCTTCGGGCCGGTCTCCACCGCTCCGAACCCGGCGATGTCCTCGGCGAGCCGGCGCAAGATGCGCTCGCCCAGCTCGGGATGGCTCAGCTCACGACCGCGGAACATCAGCGTGACCTTCACCTTGTCCCCATCGTCGAGAAACTCGAGCACCCGGCGCTTCTTCCACTCGTAGTCGTGGTCATCCGTCTTGGGCCGGAACTTCACTTCCTTGACCACCGTGCGGGTCTGTTTCTTGCGGGCCTCACGCTGGCGTACGGACTGCTCGTATTTGTACTTCCCGAAGTCCATCAGCCTGCAGACCGGGGGCCGGGCGTCGGGGGCGACCTCGACCAGGTCCATGCCCAGCTGAGTGGCGAGCCATCTCGCCTCCTCGATCTTCTTCACCCCGATCTGACTGCCGTCCGGCGCGACTACGCGCACCTCCTTGGCCCTGATCTTGTCGTTGACCCTTAGTTCCTGCGTGATATTCGGTAGACCTCCTAGGCGGTCAGAACAGAGGAAAGACGGCAGGGGCTGCCGTCTTCTCGGTGAGAGGACCACGGCTCACTCCTGATCCCCGCAGGGCAAGGTGGCCGGGTGGGAAGCAGCGCCTCCGCTTTCGACTCGGTTGTAGGCAAAGGAGTATAGGCCGACCGGGGCCGCCAGCAGCCGCCCCCAACCCGACGATGCCGGACCCCGGCAGGGATGGGCTCACCCTCCGTCCGAGTCGAACAGCGTGCCTTGTGGATCCGGCCGGCGGTACCGGCCCACGCCTCCCCAGCTCAGGCCGTCCATGAACACCCAGGACCGTCGATGAATGGCACTGGGGCCGTACCAGTGGAGAGCGGCGCGGTGCCGCGGGCCCGGATAGCCCTTGTTGGACTCGAACCAGTAATGCGGGTAGTGGCTCGCCTCTGCCCGCATGATGCGGTCGCGGGTCACCTTGGCCAGGATCGACGCGGCCGCGATGGACAGGCAGCTCGAGTCGCCTCCGACGATCGTCGTGGTGCGCGGCGACCCGATGAAATCCCACGAGCCGTCCGCCAGTACGGCATCCGGCGTCATTCCCAGACCGTCGAACGCCCGTCGTGCCGCCAGCCGCTGCGCGGCGGACATGCCGAGCTCGTCGCACTCCGCGTGGGAGGCATGGCCGACTGCCCAGGCATCGCACCATTCGGCAATCCGATCGAACATCGCCTCCCGCTCCGCCTCGGTGAGCATTTTCGAGTCACGGATCTTGTAGACGCGACGGTGCCGGGGGATGACCGCCACTCCCACAGTGATCGGGCCGGCCCAGGCGCCCCTTCCCACCTCGTCGGTGCCGACCACCACCCGGGCTCCCCCCGCCCAGAGGGCCCGCTCCCTGGTCGTCCCCGGGGCGTTGTGCTTGAGGGAGGCGCGCAGGACGGGAACGGTGGTCACCCGGCGACGTTACTAGGAGGCCGCTTCGCGGCCCGCAATTGGCAATTGGCAACCAGTAATTCGCGTCGAAGGGGTTGTCTAACTGGAAATCTGGAAACTGGAGACGACTCAGAGTTGCCCCAATTGTCGCAACACCCACGCCGCCCGAACCGCCGCCTCAACGGCCTCGGTTCCCTTGTTCCCCGGCCCGGGACGGCTCCGTTCGATGGCGTGGCCCGGGTCGCGGGCGGTCAGCACCCCGAACCCCACGGGGACACCCGAGGACACCGCTACCTGACGCAGCCCGGCAGCGCACTGCGTGGCGATGTGTTCGTAGTGGTCGGTGTCTCCGGCGATCACCGCCCCCAGGGCGACCACGGCGTCGCATCCCACTGCCGCCAGCCGGGCCGCCACCACCGGCAACTCGAACGCGCCGGGGACGTGGACGATGATCGGGTCTTTCGCCCCGGCCCCGGCGAGTGCCGCCAGGGCACCCTCCAGCAACCCCGACGTCACCGCGGCGTTGAAGTCGGCCACGACGACCCCGATCCTCATGCCGGTGGCGTCGAAGGGAGCTGCTATCTCAGGCATCAGGCTCCAACTCCATGAGGTGGCCCAGCTTGGCGACCTTGGTCGTCAGGTAATCGATATTCTCCGGCGTCGGGGTGGTCTCCAGCGGAACGCGCTCGACGATGCTCAGCCCGTAGCCCTCGAGTCCGGCACGCTTCGCCGGGTTGTTGGTGAGCAGGCGCATCGACGTCACGCCGAGGTCGACGAGGATCTGGGCTCCGATTCCGTAGTCCCTGGCGTCGGCGGGGAGACCGAGGTCGAGATTCGCCTCCACGGTGTCTCTTCCCCGCTCCTGGAGGGCGTAGGCCTGGAGTTTGTGCATCAGACCGATTCCTCGCCCCTCGTGTCCCCGGAAGTAGAGGACGACCCCCCTACCCTCCCCGGCGATCTTGCGCATCGCGTCGTGCAACTGCACGCCGCAGTCGCAGCGCATGCTCCCGAACACGTCCCCGGTGAGGCACTCCGAGTGAACCCGCACCAGGACGTCCTCTCCCCCACCGATGTCTCCCTTCACCAGGGCGATGTGGTGGGTGCCGTCGAGCTTCGATTGGTACCCGACCGCCGTGAAGTCCCCGTACTCCGTGGGGATCCGCGCCTCGGCGATCCTCTCGACGAAACGCTCACGGTGACGGCGGAACGAAATCAGGTCACCGATGCTGACGATGGGAATGCCATGTTCGGCGGCGAAGGCGGTCAACTCGGGGAGCCGGGCCATCGAGCCGTCCTCGTTTACGATCTCGCAGAGCGCCCCGGCCGGGTACAGGCCGGCGAGACGGGCGAGATCGACCGCGGCCTCCGTGTGCCCCGCCCGCTTCAGCACGCCTCCCTCCTGGTAGCGGAGGGGGAAGATGTGGCCCGGCCGGGCCAGATCCTGGGGGCGGGTGTCGGGATCGATCAAGGCCCCGATGGTCGCCGCCCGGTCCGCGGCGGAGATGCCCGTGGTCGTTCCATGGATGTAGTCCACCGACACCGTGAACGCGGTCCGATGCGAGTCGGTGTTCTCCACCACCATCAGGGGCAGTCGCAGCTCGTCGAGCCGGCTGCCCTCGACCGGGACGCAGATGAGACCGGACGTGTACCTCACCATGAAGGCGATTCGCTCAGGCGTCACCCGCTCGGCAGCGATGATCAGGTCACCTTCGTTCTCCCGATCGGCATCGTCGACGACCACCGCGAACTCGCCGCGAGCAACGGCGGCGATCGCGGCTTCGATCGGCGCGAACGTCACGTGCCGACCTCCAGCAGCCGCGCCACGTACTTGGCGAGCACATCGACTTCCAGGTTGATCCTGGTGCCGGGAGCGAGCGTCCCGAAAGTGGTCACCTCCCGCGTGTGAGGAATCAGCACGACCTCGAACCCGCTCTCGTCGATTCCCGACACCGTGAGGCTGACGCCGTCGAGAGCGACCGACCCCTTCGAGGCCACATAGCCGATGAGGCTCGCCGGAGGATCCAGCCATACCCGCCGCGCATCGCCCTCGGCGGCGACGCTCCGCACCACAGCCACGCCGTCGACATGGCCCTGGACGAAGTGGCCGTCGAACCTCCCGGCGGCCGAGACCGGCCGCTCGAGGTTGACCTCGGATCCGGCGGAGAGATCACCGAGATTGGTCAGCCGCAACGTCTCGGCGACCGCTTCCACCTCGAAGTCGGCGGTGCCCACCACGACCGCGGTCAGGCACACCCCATTGATCGCGATCGAATCACCCACGGCGAGACCCGCTGCAGTGACGGGTCCCGAGATCGTGAGGTGGGTTCCGCCGGACGCCGCGACTACACGGCGCACAACTCCCCGTTCGGCGACGATCCCCGTGAACATCACCTCACCTCCGCGTCGATCCGTACGTCGGGACCGATGCGGGCGACCGACGTGATCGCCACCCTCGCCAAGTCCCCCACCGTGGCGAACCGCCCCCCCATCATGGGCACTCCCGCACCCCCGGCGACTGCTCCGGCGAAGTAGGCCACAAACCGATCGACAAGACCTGCCCTGGTGAACGCTCCGGCGATCACGGGACCGCCCTCCACGAGAAGGTCGACGATGTTGCGCTTGCCGAGATCCTCGACGACACTTTCGAGATCCACTCCGTCGGCTCCGGGAAGCACCGTCACCTCCCCGGGGAGATCCAGCGGCCGCGACGAGTAGACCAGCGGGTTCCGCGAGAACACCCGGGCCGTCGGCGGCAGCGGCCGACTCCCGACGAGCACAACGGGTCGGGGCTGGGGTCCATCGTGGCCATCGAGCCGAACCGACAGCTCGGGATCGTCGGCGAGCACGGTTCCCGCCCCGACGAGAACTGCATCTGCCGTAGACCGCAGCTCATGGGCATCGCGCCGCGCCTCCGGCGAAGTGATCCACTGCGACGATCCGTCGGCCGCGGCGGCCTGCCCATCGAGGCTTGCCGCCATCTTGAGGGTGAGCCGCGGCCGTCCGGTGCGTCGATGATGGAAGTAGCCGGGATCGAGGTCCTCGGCATCCACACCGGCCACCCCGACCCTTACCTCGACCCCGGCGGCCTGCAACGCGGCGATCCCCCGCCCGGCAACCTGGGTGTCCGGATCGCCCGCCCCGACGATCACCCGGGCGACGCCCGCCTCGATTACCGCGGCGGTGCAAGCCGGGGTGCGTCCCTGGTGGGCACAAGGCTCGAGGGTGACCACCAGGGTGCCGCCGCGGGCGCGGCCGCCGGCCTGGGCAAGGGCGAGTGCCTCGGCGTGCGGGCTCCCCGCCATTGCGTGGGCACCCGTCCCAACGATTGCCCCGGCGGAGTCGAGCACGATTGCTCCCACCCGGGGATTGGGGTGAGGGTGACGGCGGATGGCCAGCTCCATGGCCGACCGCATCAGCCCCCGCTCGTCCATCTCCATCGCCTCGTGCTCCCGTGGTCAGGGGCACGCGAGCGCGGGCGCGCGGTCGCGTGCCCTTCTTCTCTCATCCGGACTGTCACCGTCGACTCCGGATTTCCACCGGATCGGCCTCTCGGAAAGGTTCGCGGGTTGTCACCGCCGGTCGGGAATCGCACCCTGCCCTGAAGAAGGGCTCTGCGGTCACGAGTCTACCCCCGGGACCGAAACACTCCTCCCGGCGGTCAGCGGCCCCTTCGGTCGATCCGGTAGCTGGAGCCGGCCTCGGTCTTGGCGTGCTCCTTCATCTCCGAGGCCACCGCCGAGGCTTCCCATTCGCTGGAGAAGGTGCGTCGTACGTTGGTCGCCACGCCCAGTGAAATCGAAACGACCGGAAAGGCGTGCCGCTCCCCGCGCCGGTCTATCACCTCGACGAAGCCCCGCAACGCGTCGTGCGGGTCGTAGAAATCGAGAATGCCCTCATCGAACCTCTCGACGACCTCCTTGCAGAACTGTTCGGCGGCCGTCGGGGTCACCACCGCGATGAAGTCATCACCTCCGACGTGGCCGATGAAGAATGTCGGATCGCCCACCTCCAATGCGGCCTCGACCAGGGTATTGGCGGTGAACTTGATCACGTTGTCGCCCCTCATGAACCCGTAGTGGTCGTTGAAGGCCTTGAAGTTGTCGAGGTCGGCGTGGATGACCGCCACCGGTCCCCCGCCGGTCACCCGTCGTTCGAGTTCCTCGGCGATGCGGAAGTTGCCCGGAAGACCGGTCAGCGGAGAGAGATCTCGCATCGCCCGCGATCTGCGCAGCACCGAGCCCACCCGGGCGAGCAGCTCTTCGATGTCGAAGGGCTTCTCGACGTAGTCATCCGCCCCTCCCTGCAGCCCCCGGACGAGATCACGCACATTCGCCTTGGCCGTGAGCAAGACGATCGAGACGTTGGTCGTGGCCGGACTCGTCTGCAGCCGGCGCAGCACCTCGAAGCCGTCCACGCCGGGCATCATCAGGTCGAGGAGAACCAGCTCGGGGGGCTCGGCGAAAGCGGCGGCAAGACCGGACTCGGCATCGAGGGCAGTGTGCACCGCGTATCCCTCGAGCTCGAGGCTCGTCTCGACGAACCTGAGAATCTCAGGATCGTCGTCGATGACAAGGATTCTTTCGCTCATTCCATCCCGTCGGCAGCGGCACGCAGACGGTCGGCGGCGGCGGCGGGATCGGGCGATCCGAAGATCGCCGTACCGGCGACGAACACGTTCGCCCCAGCCGCACTTGCCATTCGAGCCGTCTCGGGAGTCACGCCCCCGTCTATCTCGATATCGGCTCCCAGGCCGGCCGAGTCAACCAACTTCCTGGCGGCTTCCACCTTGGCGAGAACCTCCGGAATGAACTCCTGGCCGCCGAATCCCGGAACTACGGACATGACCACGACAAGGTCACACAGCTCGACGAACGGCGCCACCGCGGCAAATGGGGTGGCCGGGTTGACCACCAGACCGAAACCGAGCTGGAGAGCCCTGGCGGCGGCGGCGGCACTCGTGGGATCGGGGTGGACCTCGATGTGCACCGTGACCAGGTCCGCCCCGGCCTCTTTGAGCGGCTCGAACAGAGAGATCGGGTTGGTGACCATCAGGTGGCAGTCGAAGTACAGGTCGGTGACCGCCCGCAGAGCGGCGATTACGGGCATTCCAAGAGAGAGGTTGGGCACGTAATGCCCGTCCATGACGTCGACGTGAAGCAGGTCCACATGGTCGGCGACCCGGGCGACGTCATCGGCGAGGTGAGCGAAGTCGGCGGCGAGGATCGAAGGGGCGATCTTTGCGGGCATCGCTGCGCAGGTTACCGGGGTCGCGGACCCTCCCCGGGGAGCCGTCCCGACACCGCGCGTCGATTGGCCGCCTGGTACCTTCGCCCGATGGATCGCCATCGCATCGCCCCCGGAGACATCGTCGCCCTCGGCAAGCACGATCCGGCCGCTACACCGGGCGCGGCCGACGAGAAGGCGGCGAAGAAGCGTTCCAAGGCGCTGTGCAAGCGGCTCGAGCAGCTTCAGGAGCTCCTCTACGCGCAAGGCAAGCACCGGCTGCTCGTCGTGCTTCAGGGAATGGACACCTCGGGCAAAGATTCGGTGATCCGCCACGTCTTCGAGGGGGTCAATCCGCAAGGCGTGTCGGTGGCGTCGTTCAAGCGGCCGACCCCGGAGGAGCTCGCCCACGACTACCTGTGGCGGGTGCATCGCCACGTTCCCGGGGACGGCCAGATCACGATCTTCAATCGGAGTCACTACGAAGACGTTCTCGCGGTCCGGGTCCACGAGCTGGTGCCGGAGAATCGGTGGCAGCGGCGCTACGACCAGATCAACGCCTTCGAGCGCACCCTCGCCGAAGAGGGAACGACGATCCTCAAGTTCTTCCTGCACATCTCGCGACGGGAGCAGCGCGTCCGGTTGCAGAGCCGGCTCGACGACCCGACGAAGCAATGGAAGTTCTCTTCCGGAGACCTCACCGAGAGGGCGCTGTGGGAGCGCCACACCGCCGCCTATGAGGCCGTCCTCTCGTTCACCTCGACCGAATGGGCGCCCTGGTGGCTCGTCCCCAGCGATGTCACCTGGTACCGCAATCTGGTCATCGGAGAGACGATCGTCACCTCCCTCGATGGCCTCGACATGGCGTTTCCCCTGCCCACCGAGGACCTGTCCAAGGTGACAATCGAGTAGTCGGCTACCTGTTGGCCGTCACCGGCTACCCGGAGCCTCGAAGCGGGCGGGCTCTCCCCGGCGGCCATTCATCCACGCGATGGCGCTCATCGCCGACCTTCCCGCCGGTTGGATGGACAGCAGCTCCACCGCCCCGTCGGCGCACCCGAGCACCACCCGGCCGTCGACCACACTGGCGATCCCCGGACCGGCGCCCTTGCCGTCCGCCGGCGCCACCCGCCACAGCTTGCATGTTTGCCCCTCGACCACTCCCCAGGCCCCCGGCCGGGGATTGAACGCTCGCACCGCCCGGAACACGGCGACGGCACCATGCGCCGCCGGGAGCACCAGGGCTTCACTCCGGGACACCTTCGCCGCCGCGGTAGCCCGTCGGTCGTCCTGTGGCGCGGCGGTGCGCTTCCCATCCACCCATTCCCCCAGATGAGCGGACAACAGCTCCGCCCCGCGATCTGCAAGGCGGGCCGTCAGTTCGCCGGCGGTCTCCGCGACGTGCACCGGCGTCCGTGCCGAGACGATGATCCCTCCGGTATCGAGCCCCTCGTCCATCTCCATGAGAGTGACCCCGGTCTCGTCGTCACCGGCGAGGATCGTGCGCACCACCGGACTGGCGCCGCGCCACCGCGGCAGCAGCGAGAAGTGCACATTGAGAAACCCGCGGCGCGGTGCGCCGAGGAGGGCGGCGGGGATGAGACGCCCGTAGGCGGCGACCACCGCGACGTCCATAGCCGCCAGGGCATCGACCACTTCGGCGTGCCTGGCGGGTTGCACCACTCGCAGCCCCCACTGCAGCGCGGCGACCTTCACCGGGGGTGGAAGCGGGGTACCGGAGCGTCCCCGGGGGCGATCCGGCTGGGTCACGACCAGCGCCACCTCCGCCACGCTCCGCAGGCCGCCGAGAACCGGCACCGCCTCAGCCGGGGTACCGAAGAAGGCGGCGCGGATCACCTCGGACCCTGAGCCTGGAGCGCCTCTTCCCGCAGCTCGCGCAGAGCTTCGCGTCGGGTCCGGCGGGGAAGCCGGGAGAGCAACAGCACGCCCTCGATGTGGTCGATCTCATGCTGCAGCACGCGCCCCAGCAGTTCTTCGCCCGCGAAGACCACCGCCCTTCCCTGGCGATCGAGCCCCGAGGCGCGGGCGAACGAAGCCCGTTTGATCCCCCAGTAGTGCTCGGGAACCGACAGGCAGCCTTCCTCGTACACCCACGAGCCGTTGGAGTCCTCGAGCACTGGGTTCACCAGCGCCTGGGCTCCCTCGCCGGCGTCGAATACCACCACTCGCAGGCCGACCCCGATCTGCGGGGCGGCGAGTCCCACTCCGGGCGCGGCGTACATCGTCTCGATCATGTCGTCGATCAGACGGCGCACCTCGTCGTCGACGACGGCCACCGCACGGGCCGGCATGCGCAGCACCGGGTCGGGGAAGGTTCGAATCGGAAAGACGGCCATTGCGGGGCGAGAGTACTTGCTGCCGCTTCTCACAGGTCTATCGGATCGGCATCGACCCGCACCCGGGCGCCGCCCTCCCGCCAGCGGCCGACGACGCCGCGGACCACCGCCCGGGTGCTGGCCAGATCCCGCGCCTGGATCAGCCATCGCAGCGAGCCCCCGCTCTCCGCCGGTCCCAACACCGCGGCCCTGGTGCCGACCTCGTGCGCCAGCTCCCTGTCGGCCCCCGGAGGCAGCCCGCCGGCCTCGACGACGAGGATCTCCCCGCCGGGGGGAAAGCCGAGCGCCGCCCGACGCGCCGAGTCCTCCCTGACGAAGGCCACCGGATCGCCCTTGAGTAGTGCGCCGATCACGGGATGCCCCGGGTCAGAGGTCTGCAGGAGAGCGCGCCGACCCCGACCGAGACCGGCGGCAGCCACGGCTCGCGCCAGCAGCCGGAGGGCGTCCTCGGCCGCCCGGTACGTCGGCGCCATGAGCGGGCCGTCGGCATCGACCACGATCGTGAGGTCTGCTGCGATCATCGGAAGATCGCGCTCTGTGCCCACCAAGACCGGTCGCCCGCTCCCCGCCTCCCCAACCTTGTCGGCACCGACGATCCGAGCGACCTCGGATGCCACCCGCGACATACCGGCTCCGAGCGCCTCGAAGCGGCGGCCGCCGCACTGGGCGCACGCTCCGGTCGGAGCACCACAGCGCCGGCACTCGCCGCCCCCGCCGGGGGCGGCTCCACAGTTCTCGCAGCGCCTGATGGTCCGGCAACTGGTGCAGCGCATGGTGGTGGTTCGGCGGTCGGTGAACATGAAGACCCGTCTTCCGTCGGCCACCGCCGCCCGCAGCGCCCCGGCGGTCACGTCGGCAAGCAGTCCGGCACCGGGGGGGTCTGCCCGCCGATCGACCACCTCGACCAGCCCCCACCCGCGGGAGCCGATCGCGCTGACCGACCCCGCCCGGGCGAGGGCCTCGGCGGTGGGAACGACATCGGAGAGGACGAGGGAGAACCGCTCGGCGGCGGCGCGCTTGGCCAGGAGATCCCGGGCATGCACCGTGGGGGTGGCTTTGTCCTTCATGCCGCGGCGCCCTTCGCCGAGAACGACGGCCAGCCCGGGAGCGGCCAGGGGCCACGCCGCCACCTCGCGCGTGCCCACCACGATGGTTCCCGCCTCGGTGGCCCCCGCCACCCACGACCGGGTCACTTCCGCCCCGGAACGATGCGATCCCCCGCTCACCACCCGTTCACCGAACCGGCCCCGGAGTTCGCTCTCCACGGCGTCGGCCTCCGCCGCCGTGGCCGCCACGATCAACGACGTCCGGCCCGCGGCCGCCTGACGGCCGGTCAGAGCGGCCAGGACGGCCAAGGGAACCCTTCCGGCGACCACGATGGTACGCGACCCCGTTCCCAGATCGCGCAGCGCCGGTTGCTCGGGAGACTCGATCGAGCCCAGCGGCGCGTATCCGGCCGCCTTACCCCGACGAGGGATGTTGGGCGGCGAAGCCTTCGCCAGCAGCGTCGCCAGCGGAGCGACATACCGAGCCGCCGCCCACCGCAGAACACCCAGCAGCGCCCGATCGAAGGCGGGCACATCACCGGACATCGACAGCACCTCGCGCAGGCCCATCCTCGCCTCCGCCCCGGTGGCGACGACCCAACCCCGAACCCGGCGCCCTCCAAGGGGTACCCGGACGATCGAGCCGACGGTCGGGTCGAGCCCCTCCGGCACGGCATAGGCGAACCCGTCATCGACCGCGAATGACGGAACGTCGGGGACGACGCGAACGTTCAGGGCGACCTGAGCGCGACGATACGGTCCCAGAGGCGCGCCGCCACGGCCGCCTTGGACATCGTCGGCCACTCCTCGAATGCACCGTCGCGCCCGAAGACCGCCACGGCATTGGTCTCGGTCCCGAATCCCGAACCGGCGGCGGTGACGTCGTTGGCAACCAGGAGGTCCACATCCTTGGCGATCGCCTTGGCGGCGGCACCGGTTGCCGCTCCGGTCTCCGCGGCGAAGCCCACCAGGAAGGGACGGGGTTGCAGCGCGGCCACCCCGGCAAGGATATCCGGGGTGTTGGTCAATTCCAGGTCGGGGATCCCGTCGGCACGGCGAACCTTGGACTCGCGGGGATGAGCGGGTCGGAAGTCGGCGACCGCCGCGGCCAGCACGGCGACATCCGCCTTCGCCGCCTCTTCCCAAACCGCCGCCGCCATCTCGTCGGCGGTCTCGACGCCGATCGCCCGGATCCGGGAATGCGATGGCGCCGCCATGGTGGTGACCAGCACGACGTCGGCACCCCGATCCGCGGCCTCGACGGCGATGGCGTTGCCCATCTTCCCCGACGACCGATTGCCCACATAGCGAACCGGATCTATCGGTTCCCGGGTTCCCCCGGCGGTGACCAGCACCCTCCACCCGGCCATCGTGCCCGCTCCGAGGACCAAGCCGAGCGCGGCCATGATCTCCTCCGGTTCCGCCATTCTCCCCGGACCCTCGTCGCCACCGGCCAGGGCACCGGTGGCGGGCCCCACGATGTGCACCCCGTCGCTCTCCAGAGCAGCCACATTGCGGCGGGGCGCCGGGTGCTCCCACATCGCGGTGTGCATCGCCGGTGCCACCAGCACCGGCCCGGAGAAGGCAAGGACCGTACCGACGAGGAGATCATCGCTCGCTCCCGCAGCGAGGCGGGAGAGGGTCGCCGCGGTGGCCGGAGCGATCACGATGGCGTCCGCCCACGCCGCCATTTCGGTATGGGGGCTGACCTCGTCCTCACCGAAATACTCAAACGCGGGAGGGGTCCCGGTGATGGCGGCCAGGGTCTGCGGCCCGAGGAACTCGGTCGCCGAGCGGGTCATGATCGTGCGCACCAGTGCCCCCGCTTCGACGAATCGTCGCGCCAGATAGGCGGACTTGAAGGCCGCCACCCCGCCGGTGATTCCCAGGATGATGCGGCGGCCGGCGAGCATCGCCGCTACTCGCCTACGTCGACGACGACCTTGTCGGCGGCGATCTCCTCGAAGGCGATCGAGAGCGGCTTACGCGAGAGGGAGTGCACCTGAGGCGGGATGTACCCACCGATGCCGTCGCCCAGTTGGTTGAAGTACGCGTTGATCTGGCGGGCACGGCGCGCCGCGAGTACCACGAGGGTGAACCGCTCATTGGTGCGCTCGAGAACCGTCTCGATCGGTGGGTCGATCATCATGAGGGATCCGGTCGGTCGGGGACGTCGCGGAGTATATCGGTCACCCGGTCGATAGCGGCGCCGAGGTCCTCGTTGACCACGATGTGGTCGAAGAGCGTCGCCGCCTCGCGCATCTGATCGTCGGCGACGGCGAGCCGCCTGCTCACGTCTTCGTCGGTGGTGTCTCCTCGCGCCCTCAAGCGGCGCTCTAGATCGGCCAGGCTCGGGGGGGCGATGAAGATCATGATCGCGTCGGGATGGGCATCCTTGATCGCCCTGGCTCCGACCATCTCGATGTCGAGCAGCACGTCGTGGCCGTCCGAGCGGCGTTTGAGCTCGGAGACCGGCGTGCCGTAGAGATTGCCGCCGTAGGAAGCCCACTCGGCCAGCTCGCCATCGTCCACCGCCCGGGCGAAGCGCTGCGGCGAGACGAAGTGATAGTCGACCCCGTCCACTTCATGGGGACGCGCCGGCCGGGTGGTCATCGAGACCGAGAAATGGAAGGGAATCCGCTGGGAAAGGCCCTCGACGACGCTGGTCTTGCCGACCCCCGACGGGCCCGACACGACTATCAAGCGCCCCGGGGGCGACTCAGGAAAGAGCGTCGATGAGGGCCTTCCTCTGCTTCGGGCCGAGACCGCGCACCCGGCGGTTGTCGGCGATCCCGAGCCTCTCCATCAATCGATACGACTTGACCTTGCCCAGTCCGGGAAGGGCGGTCAGCACGGCCTTGACCTTCATTCCCCCGATGATCTCTTCATCTGATCGCATGAGCACGTCCTGCAGCGAAAAGCCGCCGGTTCGCAACGACTCACGCACCTCGGCCCGGCCCCTTCTCGCCGCTCCGGCTTTCTCCAGCGCCGCAGCCCGCTGTTCCGGCGACAGTATCGGCGGACCCGCCACGTTCATCCTCCTCGCGTCCTCGGCCAACTCTATCCGGCTCCCACTTCGCTCAACCGAAGGCGGCCAGTGCCTCTGCCGGGTCCCTGCCCACCAGCACCGTTCCATCGAGGATGGCCCCCGTGGCGCCGCGGGCGAACGCATTCGCGGCGTCGGCGCCGGTCCGTGCCCCCCAGGCGAATCGGCTGAGCTCGGGAGCCACCTGACCGACGACCCCGAGATCGGGGATCGAGCACAGCACCGCCCCGATGCCTGCGGCCGCGGCGGCACGCGCCAGGCGGGATACCACGCGGCCTCGGGAGTCGCCCAGCCGGGCAGCCGCCACCGCGGCGTCGTCCAGTCCCGGCCGGAGGGTCACCGCCAGCACGCGGGGCCCTCCCACCGCAGCCGCCACCGCCTCCATCGTCTCCGGACCATCCACCGACTGGACGCTTACCAGGGACGCGCCGAATTCGACGAGTCTTCGCGCCGCCAGGGCGGCATCCTCGGGCTCACCGTGCAGGCCGGCGAGCACCAGCACGGGACCTATCGCCGCCAGCGCGGCGACGACCGCAGGGCCCGGTCCGGCGAGCAGCGCCGGGGTCACCACCAGTCCGCACCGGCCGGAACATGCCTCGGCGGTCCGCACCGCCTCCTCGGCGGTCCGCGACGGCAGAACCGCCCACAACCCGCTCACCGCCGCTCCGTGGCCAAGCGGGCGAGCACGCCGTTCACGAACCCTCCGCTGCGTCCCGTCGAGTAGGTCTTGGCGAGCCGGACGGCCTCCGAGATCACCACCGCCACCGGTGTCGCCGGCCGGTGGCGGAGTTCCCAGAGGGCGATCCGTAACACGTTGCGATCCACCGGAGGCATCCTTTCCACCCGCCAGCCGGTCGACACCGCCCCGATCGCGCTGTCGAGCTCCGCCCTTTCCTGCCAGACCCCGGTGACCATGTCTGCCGCCCGGCCACCGAGCTCCCCGCAGTCCGGATCGGCGCGACGCTGATCGGCCTCGTAGAGGGTACGGAGGGCGTCCTCTCGGGCCTCCGTCGGCCTCATGACACCCGGGTCATGTACGAGCCGGTCTGCGTCTCGACCTTGATCCGGTCGCCCTCCTCGACGAACAGCGGCACCTGGACCACCAGGCCGGTCTCGGTCGTCGCCGGCTTGGTACCCGCCGAGGAGCGGTCGCCTTTGACCCCCGGCTCTGTGGCGACGATGCCGAGCTCCACCGAGGCAGGGAGGTCGATGCCGATGGCCTTGCCCTCGTACATGGCCAGCTGCGCCGCCTCACCGGCCTTGAGATACCAGGCGGCATCGCCGACCTCGTCCTCGGACAGCGACATCTGCGCGAAGGTCTCGCCGTCCATGAAGTGGAATCCATCGTCGTCCCGGTAGAGGAATTGATGCGGGCGCCGATCGATGACCGCCTGTTGCACCGGCTCATCGGCGCGGAAGGTGCGCTCCACCACCGCCCCCGTCTGCACGTTCTTCAGTTTCATCCGCACGAAGGCCTTGCCCTTGCCCGGCTTGACGTGCTGGTACTCGACGATGCGGAAGAGGCCGTCATCGAGGTCGAGGGTCATGCCCGGCTTCACGTCGTTGGTGGAGATCATTGCCACATCGCCTTCGGGGAAGAGGTCAGCAGGCGTCCGCCCGAACCGGTGACCACCACCATGTCCTCGATGCGAACACCGCCGATCCCGGGAAGATACACCCCCGGCTCGACCGTCACCGCGTCGCCCTCCGCGAGGAGGTCGTCGTTGCCCCGTCTGATCCAGGGAGGCTCGTGGATCTCCAAGCCCACGCCGTGCCCGGTGCTGTGGAGGAACTGCTTCTCGTAGCCATATCCCCGCAGCACCGCCCGCACGGCTTCATCCACATCGCCGCAAGCCACTCCCGGCCCGATGGCGGCGATGCCGGCAGCTTGGGACTCGTGCACCGCTTGGTAGACACGCGACATCTCGGGATCCGGCACCCCTTCGAGCCAGACCGTCCGGGTCATGTCGGAGTGATATCCGTCGAACACGCAGCCGTAGTCGAGGAGAAGGAGGCCGGAGCCGACCGGCTTGCGTCCCGATCGGTAGTGGGGAATGGATGCCCCCGCCCCGGCCGCCACGATCGGCTCCCAGGTGGCGGCATCGCCACCGTGGCTCCGCATGACGTCGATCAGCCGCCAGCCGAGCTCGGCCTCGGTGATGCTCCGATCGGTGAACCTACCCAACGCGGCGAAGGCGGCATCCCCGGCGGCGGCGGCCTTGTCCAACGCGGCGATCTCTTCGGCATCTTTGGCCCGCCGCAGCTCCTCCACGGCCCCGCTCCCGGCCACGGTCTCTACTCCGGTCTCCGCGGCAAATTCGGTGGCGAACGACCACGTGACCCCGTCGGATTCAAGCGTGATTGTCCCGATCCCTTCCACCAGGGAACGGAACACGTCCCACATCCCCGAGGTGTAGACCACGAGATCGGTGTCGGGCAGCTCGGCCACCAGCGCCTCGGCCATCTCGCCGTAGCGGCCGTCGGTGACGAACACCGAAGTACCCGAAGCCTTGGCGAGGAGGAACCCGTTGCTGCCGGTGAAGCCGGTCAGGTAACGCAGATTGGGTGCCTTCGACACCAGGAGGGGTGTTTCGATTCGGGCGCGCAGCATTCCCAGTCGTCCTGCATGGTTCATTGCTGTCTCCTGATCCCGACGGCCGCCAGCGCGGACCGTACGGTAGCGGCATCGACGCCCGTCACTCTCGGCCGGCCGATCGCTTCGAGCAACACCATGCGAAGGCCGGAGCGATCCCGCTTCTTGTCGAGGGACATCATCGACTCCACCCGGGCCGCATCGACGGGAGGAGCCGACACTTCCAACCCGAGCCGGGCGATCACCGCATCGTGCCGCCTCCGGTCGGAGAATCCGGTCACCAGCCGTGAGGCCTCGGCGGCGGCCACCATTCCCACGGCCACCGCCTCGCCGTGTGAGATCCCGGCGACGATCTCGACGGCGTGCCCGACGGTATGGCCGTAGTTGAGGATCGCCCGCTCTCCGGTCTCGGTGAAGTCGCGGCCTACCACGTCCGCCTTGACCGTCAGCGCCCTACGCACCACGGTCCCCAGGTCGGCTGCGAGCCCGTCGCGCTCATACAACGCCACCAGCTCCGGATCGCCGACAAACCCCGCCTTGAGCGCTTCCGCCGCCCCATCGCGCAGCAGTGCCGGAGGCAACCCTTCAAGAACGCCGAGGTCGATGACCACACGGGCGGGATGCCGGAACGCACCCACCAGGTTCTTCGCCCCGACGTTCACCCCGGTCTTGCCGCCGATGGCCGCATCCACCGCGCCCACCAGCGTCGTGACCACGTAATGGACCTGCACTCCGCGTAGGTAGGTAGCCGCCACGAATCCTGCCAGATCGGTGGTCGATCCCCCGCCGACGGCGATTATCAATCCGTCCCGGGTCATGGCCAGGGCGTTGAGTGCCCGCACGGTGGCGTCGACGGTCTCGAGAGTCTTGGCCGCCTCGCCGTCGGGAACGGCGATCCGCCCCACGGGTCGCTCGCCCAGGCCCTGCACTACTCGATCGGCGATCGCGGCCACCGCCGGCGAGGCGATCACGGCCACCAGCGGGGGATTCGCCGTGCCGAGCAGGGAGGGAGCCTCGAGCACCTCCCGCCCGATGACCACCGTGGTGGCGCCGGCTACGACGAGAGGTTCCACGCGTCCACCACTCGCTCGGCGACCGTCTCTTCCACATCCTCGGCGTCGACGACGGCGTGGGCCGCCGCCGCGTACCTCTCCGCTCGCTCCCGGTCGATCCTCAGCAGCGCCGCCTCCACCCCTTCGGCCAGCAGGGGACGTCCCTCACCCTTCCCGAGTCGTGCCGCCAGAGTCACCGGCGAGGCGTCGAGGTGGATCACCCGCCCGGTCTCCCGCATCAGGGTCACGGTGGCGTCGTCGAGCACTACGCCGCCACCGCACGCCACCACGGCGTCACGCCCGGCCAGGCGGGCCACCTCGGCGCGCTCCAGGGCGCGGAATCCCGGCTCATCTTCGGTGATCAGGGCGGCGAGCGATCTGCCGGAGCGCGCCTCGATCTCCCGATCGGTGTCGTACCACGGCAGGTCGAGGCGGGCGGCCACGAGGGGCGCCACGGCCGTCTTCCCGGAGCCCATCATCCCGATCAGCCACAACGTCGCCACTCAGAAGCTCGCGACTCGCCGTCGATACGCGACGACGGCTTGAGTGAAGTCGTCGACGGTGTCGCCACCGAACTTGCGGGCCAACTCGTCGGCGAGAACGAATGCAACCATCTGCTCGGCCACAACGCCGGCGGCGGGAACCGCGCAGACGTCGGACCGCTCCCGGAAGGCTTCTGCCGGCTCCTTGGTGATGACATCGACCGTGCCCAGCGGTCGCATCAGGGTCGACAGCGGCTTCATGGCCGCTCGCAGCCGCAGGGTCTGACCGGTGGTCATCCCCCCCTCCAGGCCGCCGGCGCGATCGGTTGGGCGGCTGAATCCGGCTTCGTCGTGGCGGATCTCGTCGTGGGCCGCCGACCCGAGCCGGGCCGCCGACCTCAGGCCGTCTCCGACCTCCACCGCCTTGATCGCCGGGATCGACATGAGGGCGCCGGCCAGTAACCCGTCGAGACGTCGATCCCAGTGGACGTGGCTCCCGACGCCGGGAGGCAGCCCGAAGGCGAGTACCTCGACCACTCCCCCCAACGTGTCGCGCTCGGATTGTGCTCGATCGATGGCGGCGATCATGTCCGTCTCCGCCGTCGGGTCGAAAGTTCGCACCGGCGAGGCGTCGATCGTCGCCAGGTCATCCGGCCCCGGCACGAGTTCCTTGGCGGCGACGCCCCCGATGGCGACGACGTGGCTGATCACCGTCACCCCTGCCGTCGCCAATAGGCCCTTGGCGAGGTACCCGACAACGGTGCGCGCCGCGGTCTCCCGCGCCGATGAGCGCTCGAGTATGTCCCGGGCATCATGGGTATCCGTCTTGATCATCCCGGAGAGATCGGCGTGACCGGGGCGCGGTGTGGTCAGTGGCCTGCGGGCGGAGCCGGGAGCGGTGCTCATCTCCTCCTCCCACTTCGGCCATTCGGTGTTCCTGATCACCACTGCCACCGGACCGCCGAGCGTCCGGCTGAAGCGCACCCCGCCGAGGATCTCCAGGTCGTCCTGTTCGATGAGCATCCTCCGGCCCCGGCCGTGACCGAGCCGGCGCCGCCGCAGTTCCGCGGCGATGCCGTCGATGTCCACGACGAGCCCCGCCGGCAAGCCCTCGACGACGGCCACCAGTCCCGGGCCGTGGGATTCACCTGCGGTGAGGAAGCGAAGCATGGCTGAAGACTAGGTAAGCCTGCCGCGCAGAGCCCCCGTGGGGCGATCCGCAGTCGGCAATTGGCAATTGGCAATCGGCATCCCCCGGAAGGGTCCGCCCGCAGACCCTCATTCAATCGCGCACCGCGGGTAGTGGGCCGCGGCCTATTTGAGGATGCTCTGGCCGACCGCCAGGGTGAAGGCGCTCGAGCCGTAGGTGAACACGCCTCCGTTGTCGGTGAGGCTGACCACCTTGAAGTTGGTGGCGAAGGTGTCCCCTACCCCCACCGTGTAGGTCTGGCCATCGACCTCGACGACCGCCACCTTGCCACCGGCCTCGTCCCGCACCTCGAGCAACATCACCCTGATGCCGTCGGGGGTGTCGCCGCTCGTCGTCGTCGTGACACCCCCGGTCGTCGTGGTGGTGTCCCCACCCGTCGTCGTGGTGGTCTCCCCTCCGGCCGCGGTGGTCGTGGTCTCGCCACCGGCCACGGTGGTCGTCGTCTCCCCACCGGCCCCCGTCGTCGTCGTTTCCTCGGTGGGAGTGGTCACCAGGGGCTGGAAGGGATCGCGCGGCTGGGCGACCTGGTAGTCCCCGGTGAGCCCGATCGGGGCCCCCTGGGCTGCCGAGGTGTCCACCGCCCCGCTGTCCGGTGCGCCGGGGAGCGCGCTCTCGGCTCCCGTAAAGACCCCGGCCGACGCCATCAGCCATACCGACGCCACCGCGGTGCCCACGAGCAGCAGTGAAACGAATACCGACACCAGGGTTCGCTTGGCTCCGATCATCTCATGAGCCTCCCCGGTTCGCCTCGAACGACGAGTCCGTCGTCGGACCGGTCGTGGTCGTCGTGTCGCCTCCCAGCTCGCCGGCATCGACGGTCGGCAGCAGGTCCGCCGTGGTGAAGAGCCGCATCTGGATGGTGGCCGCCAGAAGGGTGTTCCCCTCCTCGTCCTGGGTCGAGGACAACGACACTCCGTCGACCCGGACCAGGCGCTCCATGTCGTTCAGGCCGAAGAGGAACCCGAGCAGCTCGAAGAACTCCCCTTCCACCTGCGCACTGATGTCGATCCGGCGCAGCTCGGTGCCGTCCTCGGTAGGTGCGGGAACGGATGGCGACAGGGTCTGCAGGACCACTCCGGTCTCCTCGGCGAGGGAGTAGATCTGCTCGATGGCCTGATCGAGCAGCGGGCGGTCGGGGATGAGCGCGTTGAGCTTCCCCAGCGCCGCCTCGTACTCCACCCCGCGATCCCGGATCTCCTGGAGCTGTTGGATCTGCGCTCGCAGGCTGCCCTCGGTATCGACTGCGGCGCTCAACTCCCGGTGGGCGTCGTCGATCTTGGCGTTGCGCGGCGAGATCAACAAGAACCACCAGGCAGCCGTCACCGCCAGCGCGGCCAGCACGACGATCAGTCCCACGCGGCGCATCACGGCACCTCCGGAATGAGGGTGTCGGCGCGATTGGTGGTCGCCCCGCTGGTGAGCGCCGCCGTCGACGAGAAGGTCACCACATCCGTGTCGCCGATCGCCCCCTGGGACACCGTGCTCACCCAGGGGCCGGTCACGCCGCTGAATTGCCCGGAATCCAGCGCCCGCAGCCACTCCGAGACGTCGGGGTAGTCGAACCCGACGCCGCTGAAGGCCACCTGGCCCAGGACCCCGGGGATCGATGCGGAAGCGACGGTTCCCGAGAAGGTCTCCATCCAGACCCGTTGCGGCAGCAGCCTCGCCAGGTCGTTGAGGAAGATGCCCCAATCCACGTCTGAGGCGAGTGCCGCCCGAACCAGGTCCGCCTTTCCGTCGTACTCGATCTTCACCTCGTTGGCCGACGACAAGGTCGCCACGTCCCCTTCCAGCGACTGGTTGATGGCGGTCTGGGCATCCACGTCGGACTGTGCGGCCGCCACCTTGCCGTTCCAGTAGAAGACACCCACCACCAGCAGTGCCACATATACGCAGGCGGCGAACACACCAGCCCCGACGCGCCGTCGTCGGCTCCTCTCCTGGCCGACCTCCGGTGGCAGGAGATTGATTGGTCTCATGACGGCGTCCTAGGCGACATGGGCGAATCGATTCGTCGGCGGAACGACGTACGAGCCCCACAGTCCCAGTCCGACCGCCGCCGGCAGGACCGGCTGGTACTCGAGCAACTGGCTTTCGGTCATCTGCACCCTGCCGACGGTGACGTGGTCCAACACCCGGACCGGTTCGACCCGGGTGTTGAGCGAACGGCCAATGCGATTCGCCAGGTGCGGGAGGCGGGCGCCGTTTCCGGACACGACGAGGCGGCCGAGAGCGTGCTCCCCGGCCTGGGTGAGGTAGTAGTTGACCGAGCCCCTGATCTCCTCGATCAAGGCGTCCCCGGTGCGGGTCAGGATCCGGCGGGCGATCATCTCGGAGTCCTCGCCCTCGGGGAAACCCTGGGGAGCGACCCCCACCCGCCGTTTCAGCTCCTCGGCGTCTTCACGAGACAGCGACATCCCCGTCATCAGCGTCTCCGTGAAGTGCTCCCCGCCCGTGGGGATGATGCGCACGAATCGGGTGATCCCGCCGCGAACGATGGCGATCTGAGAGATGGATGCCCCGATGTCGAGCAGCGCCTGGGGCCCGTCACCCCCGAGGAGGAGGTCCGCGCCAAAGGCGGCCCGTACCAATCCGAAGGCCTGCAGGTCGATGGAGAGGACGCTCAGGCCGGCACCGTCGGCGATCCTCACCAGACCGTCGACCATGTCACGCTGCGCCGCCACCACCAGGATCGAGAGCATCAGGTCCCCTTCCGGGGTGGTGAACTCCTCGAGAGGCACGAAGTCGAGCACGGCGTCGTCCACGGGAATGGGGATGGCGTCTTGGACCTGGAAGGGAAGCGCGTCGACGAGCTCGGATTCCTCCAGGTGGGGTACGTCCACCTGCCGGACGATCACCCGCTGGTTGGCCAGGCCGACCACGACCCGCTTCCGGGGCAGGTGGTGCCGCTTCCACAGCGCAGCAACCGCCTCGGTGACCGCCCCCTCGTCGGCGACGTCGCCTGCCTCGACGACCCCGGGCGGAAGCGGCATCTCGGCGAACCGCCGCAGCACGGGCGCGCCCTTGCCGGCCTCGACGACGGCGGCGCGCACGGCATCAGAGCCAATGTCGAGACCTATCGCGACCGGCATGTCGTGCCTCGCGAGCGGGTCACTGGCGCCATATGACGCTCCTGTTCTACTCACAGACGAGTAGTTACGCCTGTGTCATCACGAGGCTACACAGGGCATCGCGCCGGACCAAGGATTCTGAACGCGCCGCGCCACCGGATCGCGCGCTTTGCGCGGTGAGGCTTCCCTCAGCCCAGATACCACGAGGCGATCGCCTCGCCGGCAGCGATCGCCACCCAGGCCCCCACCACCAGGGCCGGCCCGAAAGGGATCGTGTCACGGCGACCGGCGCGGCGAGTCGCCATCAGCACGATCGCCGACAGACCGCCGAGCACGAAGGCGGCGAACACCGCCACCGCCAGTGAGCCCCACGAGCGGTAGGCGGCGAAGACGCCGAGGAGGAAGGCCAGTTTCACGTCGCCCATCCCGAAGCCTCCGCGGGCGACCAGGGCGATCACCAGGAGCCCTCCGAAGTAGGCGGCGCCGCCGGCGAGCGCCTGACCCAGTCGCCCGCTCGTTCCCTCGAGGAGCGCTCCTGTGGAGAGCAAGACCACCGCAACCGCGGTGCCCGGGTAGAGGATCAGATTGGGCAGCCGCTTTTCATCGAGGTCGACGACCGCGAGCACGAGCGTGACCGCGGCGAACCAGAGGTAGGCGGGGAGCACCCAGGAGAGGCCGATGACGGCTGCCGTGATCCCGAAGAGCGCTCCCGAGGCCGCCTCCACCAGCGGGTACCTGACCGAGATCGGTTGGCCACACGCCCGGCAGCGGCCCCGCAACAACACCCAGGAGAGCACCGGGATGTTGTCGACCGCACGGATCTCGGCGCGGCAGTTGGGGCAGGCGGATGGCGGCCTCACGATCGAGATGCCCGCCGGGACGCGGTAGGCCACCACGTTGAGGAAACTCCCGATCAACACCCCAGCGAAGGCGGCGACGGCGACGGTCACCAATCCCTTCCCGTGCACACTGCGAGTGTCATCTCTGCCTCGGTCTCTTCCCTACAGGTGAAGTGGCCCCGAGCCCCTCCCGCCACGGCGAGGCGGGCGCCGAACCAGGTTCCGCTGCGGGAGCGAGCGTACAGCAGCACCTGAGCGGAGTCTCCCGGCTTGACGTCGGCGACGACCACCCGCACCGAGGTATCCGCAGATCCGAGGTCGATGCCGGGGGCGATTTCGGTCAGCCGGCCGGCGTCGGTGCTGAACGCACCATCGGCGACCATGAGGCCCATCTCGGCGGTGGCGGCGTGGCTGAGACTCGACGTGGCCCGGGCGTCGTTGGCCCGCGACCGGAAGCCCTCGAGGATCGCCACGAGGATCGCAACGATGGCGAGGACGACCGCCAGCTCCACCAGCGTGTAACCGCCGTCGTGATTCCGGGGCATGGTCACTCCTCATGTGAGAAGGGGGCGGGTCTTACGATCCGCCCCCTTCCCGATTGGTGATCGACCGTGGACTTACCAGCCGCCCTGGGCGTAGGCCCCAGGAGCAGCGTCGGGACAGGTGACGCTGAGGTCAGTGGCTCCGTACCACGTTCCAAGTGTCGAGCTCTCCCAGATGGCGAACGTGTTGCCGGAAGCGGCGGTCCGGGTCAGGCACACGGTGTCCGAGGTGGTGGCGTTCAACTGCAGCGCCACACCGCTCGCCGGGTTGGCGTTGATCACCGCGTTCGGTTCGAATGCCGTGATGTCCGCGGCGGTCTCGGTGTAGTCGCCGTTGTCCAGCCAGTACGCCTTCTCGGAGAGAAGGACGTTGCGGATATCGCTCTGGGCAGAACGATCCTGCGCCGACTTGCGGAACCCGAGGAACGAGGGGATGGCAATGGCGATGAGAACTGCAATGATCATCACCACGACCATCAGCTCGATGAGCGTGAACCCTTCGTCGCCCTTAAGGCCACGTCGGATGGTCTTCATCATTGTTCGAGAACCTCCTAGTGGTTTCTCTCGCGTGGGACGCAAAGTGCGACCCGTCGTGGTTATCGGCTTGAAGCCGCAGGGGCCTTGAGGGCTATTTCGCGATCTGGTCCGCGGCCGAAAGCTGAACACTGACCTTCGACCTTGGACCTTGGACCTTGGACCTTGGACCTTGGACCTTGGAGAGACGTTCGCGAACGGTCCGGAGTCCCGAGGCGCATCGCCCGACAGCGGGAGAGCGGCCAGCGGAAAGCGGGCAGCCGGCAGCGGGCAGCGACTAGTTGTTGATCAGGTTGGCGATGTTGAACATCGGCAGGTAGAGGGAGATGAGGATCCCGCCGACGGCGACGCCCATCACGATGATCAAGATCGGTTCGATCAACGAGGTGAGCGCGTTCACGGTGTCATCGACCTCGTTGTCGTAGAAGTCGGCCACCTTGGCCAGCATGGCATCGAGGGCGCCGGTCTCCTCCCCGACGGCCATCATGTGGGTGACCATGGGCGGGAAGACCTCGTGCCGCCCGAGTGGTCCGGCGAGTGACTCGCCCCGGCGGACTGACGCCTGGACGTCGGTCACCGCCCGGCTGACCAGGGCATTGCCCGAGGTCTGCGCCACGATGTCCAGCGCCTGCAGCACCGGTACGCCGGTCCGGCTCAGCACCGAGAAGGTCCTGGCGAACCGGCTGATCGCCACCTTCTGCACCAGAGAGCCGAAGACGGGGGCCCTCAACTTGAGGGTGTCCCATCGCAGCTTCCCGGTGTCGGTTCGCTTCCAGCGCCGGAAGACGATCACTCCCCCGAGCAGTGACCCGAGCACGACCCACCAGAACTTGGTGATGGCGCCCGAGATGTTGATCAGTGCCTGGGTGGGGAGAGGCAGGGTCCCCCCGAGGTCCTCGTACATCTTCTGGAAGATGGGGACGACGAACAGCAACATCCCGGAGACGATGCACACGATCAGCACCAGCACCACCACCGGGTAGGCCATCGCCGACTTCACCTTCGACCGTAGCCGAACACCGGCTTCGAGCGTGTCGGCCAGCCGCACCAGAGTCTCGTCGAGCGCCCCGCCCACCTCCCCGGCGCGCACCATCGACACGTACAGATGGTTGAACACGTCGGGATGCTGCTCGAGGGCCGCGGAAAGGCTGTTCCCCTGCTCGACGTTGGTGCGAACCTCGCCGATGATGCCCGCCAACGCCGGGTTCTCGTTCTGTTCCTCGAGGATGGCCAGCGCCCGGATCAGGGTGAGGCCGGAGTTGACCATCGTTGCCAGCTGCCGGCTGAAGATGGCGACTTCCTTGAGCTTCACCTTCTTCTTGAATCCTGGGATCGTGATCTCTCTGTCGAGACCGGACACCCGCTTGGCGTCGACGCGCAGAGCCGTATAGCCCTTCTCGCGCAATGCTCCGGCGACCGATGCCGGCGAGGAGCCCTCCATCGACCCGCTGTGGACGTTGCCGGATCGATCGCGCGCCTTGTACTCGTAGATTGCGGTGCTCATCGCCCCTGACCTCCCAGAAGGTTCGTCAGCTCTTCGACGTTCTGCGCCCGTTCCATGGCGAGGCGAACATCGATCCTGCCGGAGCGCACGAGTCCTGCCAGGGACTTGTCCATCGTCTGCATGCCGTGGCGTCCCCCCGACTGGATCGTGCTGCGGATCTGGTGGACCTTGCCTTCGCGGATCAGGTTGCGAACGGCAGGGATCGCCACCATCACCTCGACGGCGGCCGCCCGCCCCTGGCCGTCGACGGTGGGCAGCAACTGCTGAGTCAGCACACCCTGGAGGGACTCGGCCAGTTGGACCCGCACCTGCTGCTGCTGGTGGGGAGGAAAGACGTCGATGATCCGCTCAATGGCCCCGGGGGCATCCTGGGTGTGCAGAGTGGCGAAGACCAGGTGTCCCGTCTCTGCGGCAGTCAGGGTGGTCGCCATCGTCTCCAGGTCCCGCATCTCGCCGACCAGAATCACATCGGGATCCTGGCGGAGGGCATGCCGCAACGCCGTGGAGAACGCGCTCGTGTCGGCACCCACCTCGCGTTGGTTGACGATCGAGCTCTTGTGTCTGTGCATGAATTCGATCGGGTCTTCGATCGTCATGACGTGGACCGCCCGGTGAGTGTTGATCTCGTCCACCAACGAGGCCAGGGTCGTCGACTTGCCGGTACCGGTGGCTCCGGTGACGAGCACGAGACCTCGCGGCAGGTAGGCGAAATCGCGAACCACCGCCGGCATTCCGAGTTCGGCGAGCGACTGGACTTCATTGGGGATGGCTCGCATCACCGCGCCGACTGCTCCCCTCTGAAAGAACACATTGACACGGAACCTTCCCGCGCCGGGAAGAGGATGTGAACAATCCAGTTCGAGGTTGTTCTCGAGCTCCTCGCGTTGACGCGCCGAGAGGATCGCGTAGACGAGACCTCGCAGCGGCCCCGGCATCAGCGTGTCGTAGCCCTCGATGGGGAGCAGGGCCCCGTGCACCCGCATCAGCGGCGGCAAGCCGGCGCTCAGATGGAGATCGGAGCCGTGGGCTTCGAGCAGGATCTTCAGCAGCTCGTTGATGTGATACCCCGATTCGCCGACGGCCTCCGCAGGGCGGGAAGACGGCACAGGGGGTCCGTCGAGAACCGCGTGGAGCTGCTTGGTCCCCGGGGTGGGCACCGCAGTCCCCCGAGCGCTCGAGTAGGTGCGGCGCACGACGTCGTCGAGTGAGTCACGCGGAGCGAGGGCCACCGAGATCTCCCCACCTGCCGCCGCGGCGACGCGACGGCGCCGTTCGACGTCCAGGGGGTCGGCCATCGCCACGACCAGGTTCCTCGACTCCATGCGCAGTGGAAGGACGACCTCGGCGACGGCCACCGCCGGATCCAATCGGGAGAGCACGCCGGGATCGGGAGCGGCGCCCAGAACGGGATCGTAGAACTCGACGCCGATCCCTTCGGCGATCACACGGAGGACATCGGCGCGATGCATCGCCCCGGTCTGCAGCAGCTCTGTGATGGGATCGGTACCTCGGCTGCCGGCGAGTTGCTCGGCTTCGGCAAGGGCGTCGGTGGGCAGCAGGTGCCCATCGACGAGGCGTTGACCGATCTGGCGGATCAGCTGATCGATGGGCATCAGACCACCACCCTGAGAATCTCCTCGAGCGTCGTGAGCCCCAGCCTGACCTTCTCCATGCCGTCCTGGCGAAGGGTCTTCATGCCTTGGCTCACCGCAACCCGCTTGATCTCGTCTGAGGGTCGGTGCTCGACGATCATCCGCTGCATCTCCTCGCTTACCAGCAGGGTCTCGTTCACCGCGAGCCGTCCCCGGTAGCCGGTGCTCGTGCACGCCTTGCATCCGACCGCCCGGTAGATCGTCATCGGGCCATCATCGGGATCGAAACCCATTTGCTGGACGATCTCGGGGGACGCGATCCGGGCCTCCCTGCAGCGATCGCAGATCTTGCGCGCCAGACGCTGGGCGAGGACGGAGTCGAGGGCCGACGACACCAGGTAGGGCTCTACGCCCATGTCGATCAGTCGCCCGAATGCGGAGGACGAGTCGTTGGTGTGCAGCGTGCTCAGCACCAGGTGCCCGGTCAGTGCAGCCTCGACGGCGATCTTGGCCGTCTCGGTGTCACGCACCTCGCCGATGAGCACGATGTCGGGGTCCGAGCGGAGAATCGCCTTGAGGACCGTTGCGAACTGGAGTCCCGCCTTGCGGTTCACCTGCACCTGGGTGACACCCTTGAGGCGATACTCGACCGGATCCTCGACGGTGATGATGTTCTTGTCGGGTGAATTGAGGATGTTGAGTGCCGAGTACAGCGTGGTCGTCTTGCCGGATCCGGTCGGGCCGGTGACCAGGATCGCCCCGTACGGCTTGCTGTACGACTGCTCGAATCGGGCAAGGGCGGAGGGGAGGAATCCGAGCTGAGCGAGGTCGAGGACCGCGTCCTCCTTGTCGAGGATCCGCAGCACGACCTTCTCACCGTAGATGTTGGGGAGGGTGGCCACCCGAAGGTCGATCTGCCGGCCCGACACCCGCAGGCTCACGCGCCCATCCTGTGGCACCCGGCGCTCGGCGATGTCGAGATCCGCCATGATCTTGAGCCTGCTGACGACCGCTCCGGACACCGATCGCGGTGTACTCATGATCTCGTGGAGCACGCCGTCGATCCGGAACCGCACCCGCAGGTCGCGTTCGCCGGGTTCGACGTGAAGGTCGGAGGCCCGCTCGTTGACGGCGCGGCTGATCAGCGTGTTCACCAGCTTGACGATTGGGGCCTCCTCGACCGCCAACTCGATGTTGCTCAGATCCTCCTGGGCAATGTCCCCGCCCACGAGGTCCGCCAGGTCGGCCACCGAGTCGTCGTAACGGCCCTGGCGACGGATGGCATCATCGATGTCCCCCCGGGTGGCGATCTTGGGGATGATGCGCAGTCCGGTGATGGCCCGGATGTCGTCGATGACGAGCACGTTGGCCGGATCCGCCATCGCCACCACGAGCGCGTCATCATCGAACTTGACTGGAATGACGCCGTAGCGCCGCGCCAGCGACTCGGGAATCAGAGCGGCCGCGCCGGGGTCGATCGTGGTCTCATTGAGGTTGATGAACTCGACCCCGCTGTGCGTGGCGATCGCCTGGACCAGGTCGAGTTCCTTGACCATGCCTTCCGCGACGAGGATGCGAGTCAGCGTCTCCCCGGTCTCTGCCTGGCGGGCGCGAGCGCGCGCCATATCTCCCGTCGACACCAGACCGGAATCTTCGAGGACCGTGCCGATGTGATCGCGCTCTGACACCCGAACTCCCGTGCGGAACACCGCACCTCGGAACCGTGCTTATCACGGGGTTTGTCGGCATGACGGAGGCTGCTCTTGAGTGGTGTCCCCGGCCAGGTTCCGCCGAGGTGCCCGGAAGGAACCGCAGCACCGCCTCGGGAAAGGACCGGTCGCGCCTAGGCCCGGGCCGCCTCCCGCATGACCTCGACGGGTGCCTCCACGCCCGTCCAGATGCGGAACGATTCGGCCGCTTGAGCGACGAGCAGGTCTATGCCGTCGACGCAGTTGATCCCGAGACGACGGGCGGCGGCACATGCCGGCGTGGCCTCCGCGGCGTAGGGCAGGTCGATCAGCCCGCCGGCGGCGGCGAGGACGGCCTCGGGGAGCCGCTCCCCGCGCATTCCGATCGGGGTCGCGTTGACGACCAAGGCCCCGGGCACGGCCATGCCCCAGGCCACCGCCCGGGCCGAGGGACACAGTTGTCGGGCATGACGGGCGGCGGCATCGGGGCGGCGGGCGGCGACCCACACGCGGTCAGCGGAGAACGCGACCAGCGCCGCCGCCGCCGCTCCCCCGGCGCCGAGCACCAGCACCGTTCTCTCCCCGGGCCTTCCGGTGGCGACCGAGCGGAGGGCGGCCACGTCGGTGTTCCATCCGCAGAGCTCTCCATCCCGGATCGCCAGGGTGTTGGTCGCCCGCCCGGCGGCGGCATCCGCATCGAGTCGGTCGCACAGCCGTGCCGCCAGACGCTTGTGGGGCATGGTGACGTTCGCCCCGTCGAGTGCCCCGGAACGGAGTTCTCCGACGGCGTCGGCGACACCGCCGGCGTCGACCCGGCGAGCCAGGTACTCCCCGGCGATGCCGAGATGGGCGAGAGCCGCGGAATGAATCGCCGGAGAACGGGAGTGGGCGACGGGGTTGCCGAGCAACACCAGTCTCATGAAGTCGCTCCCGCCTCCTCCTGGAGCCGGAGGAACTCATCGAAGTCGGCCGTAAAGGTGAACTTGCCGGTGTCGTCGGTCGTGAGGAAATACAAGTAGTCGCTCTCCGCGGGCGCGGCGGCAGCCTCGAGCGAGGCGATGCGCACCCCGGCGATCGGCGTGGGCGGAAGACCGGTGTGAAGGTAGGTGTTGTAAGGCGATTCGATGGACAGGTCGTCGAGGGTGAGCCCACCATCGGGAAGCCCGCCGAGCGCGTAGACCACGGTGGCGTCGAACTGGAGAGCCATGCCGAGATCGAGGCGGTTGTAGATCACACTCGCCACCAGGGGCCGATCCTCGTCGAGGACCGCCTCGCGTTCCACCAGCGAGGCGATGATCACCCCGTCGTAGGGGGTGAGCCCCCGATCGGTCAGATAGGTCCAGTCGATGGCCCCGACGCGTTCCTCGGCGGTCCGAGCCATAAGGGCGAGTATCTCGGCGGCATCGGCGTCCGTGGAGAACTCATAGGTGTCGGGGAACAGCAGCCCCTCCCAATCCTGGAGCTGGCGGGGCGGATCGGGCATCAAGGACGAGGCGACCGATCCGTCGAGAAGAGCCGCCGCCAGATCCTCGAAGGAGATCCCGGTCTGGCGTGATATCGAGTCGAGCATCTTCCCGACGCTGAGGCCCTCGATCACGGTGAGGCGGTAGGTGCGGTCCGGGGGTCCGGCCACCAGGATCGCCAGCACCGCGGCCGGGTCCATTCCGGTCTCCAACTCATAGGTGCCCGCCTGGAGCCGGTCGCTGGCATTGGCGTCACGCACCTCCTTGTCGAAGCCGGCGGCAGAAGCCACCACGCCTGCGGAAACGAGGTCGCGAGCGATCTGGGACGCCGGGGTCCCGGCGAGAACTTCGAAGTCGACGGGGGTGCCGGGAGCAACCGTGGAGCTGTCCGGCGAGGCGATCACGTCGTTGACCGCCGAGGCGAGCCACTTGACGCCGAGGTACGCCATGCCGAAGAAAACGATCACCAGCCCGAGCACCGCGAACCACCGCATGCCCCGATTGGGACCCGACGGCTCGTCGGGACGTTCCGGCCGATAGCGCTCCACCTCGATGCTCATGATCCGTCCAGGTACGACTGCAGAAAGACCGCGGCAGCAACGCTGTCCCGGGATCGCCTCCTGCGATCCCGACGAGCCCCCGCCTCGATCATGGCTCTTTCGGCGATGACGGTGCTGTACCGCTCATCCACAAGGTCCGTCGGCAACCCCGTGGCGGCGCGCACCTCCTCGGCGAAGCGGCGCGCCTCCTGGGCCGCCGCCCCTTCCGAGCCGTCGAGGCCGACGGGAAGACCCACCACGATCCGTTCGACGGCGAGATCGGCCACCAGGGTTCCGATCTGCTCGATGAGCCCGGCACCTGCCGCGATCACCGAGTGGGGATGCGCGGTGAGGCCGAGTGAGTCGCTCACCGCGACACCCACCCTGGTGGAACCGTGATCGAGGGCGAGCACTCGCCCCACGTCAGCCACGCAGCGCCTCGGCGGCGATCCGGCCGGCCTCTTCGAGGGCATCACCGATCCGGTCGCCGTGGGGACCGCCGGCCTGGGACAGCTCGGGATCGCGGCTCGCTCCCCCGCCGACGATGGATGCCGCCGCGGCGGCGATCGAGGCTGCGGAGACACCGGCCCGCGCCAGGTCGGGGGTGACCACGACCACCACCCCTGCCTTGCCGTCGCGGGCGGAACCGATCACCGCCACCCCCGATCCGAGTCGATCCCGCACCTGCATCGCCAACTGGCGCAGTTCGTCGGGCGACATCCCGTCCCGGCCGGCGACCACCAGTCGCCCCTTGCCGATCACATCGGCGCTTTCCACCAGGCTCTCGGCGGACTCGCTCCGGGCACTCGCGGCGAACGCCTCGATCCGGTCCTCCAGGGCCCGAGTCCGCATCACGAGCGCCGCCGCCGCCTCGCCGACCTGATCGGGACGGGTTCGCAGGTGGCTGGCGGCGGTGTCCAGCTGCCGTCGCAGCCCGCTCAGATAGGCATACCCCGACGATCCGCTGTACGCCTCGATGCGACGGAGGTTCGAGCCGATCGACGACTCGCCGATCACGATGAGCGGGCCGATCTGCCCGGTGGTGGGAACGTGGGTTCCGCCGCACAGTTCCCGGCTGTATGTGCCCGCTTCGACGATCCGCACCACTTCACCGTATTTGTCTCCGAAGAACGCCAGCGCCCCCAGCTCCTCCGCCTCTTGGCGGGCGACCTGGTAGGCCCTGACCCCGGCGTTCTCGATGACGCGCTCATTGGCGACCCGCTCCACCTCGGCGACCTCGTCGTCGTCCAGTGCCGCGTAGTGCGAGAAGTCGAACCGGAGACGGCCTGCCTCGACCAGGGACCCCGCCTGCTGCACGTGCGGACCGACCACTGACCGCAGCGCCCAGTGGAGGATGTGGGTCCCGGTGTGGCTCTTGCGGATCCGCTCGCGCCGCGCCGCATCGACCGCGAGTACCGCCGTCTGGCCGACCTCGATGGAACCGGTGCGCACGACGGCGCGATGCCCGTGGAGCCCGGGTACCGCATGCTGGGTATCGATGATCTCCAGCTCCCCGGTCTCGCTGGTGGCGGTGCCGGTGTCGCCGACCTGGCCGCCGGACTCCCCGTAGAACGTGGTGGTGTCGAAGAACACCTCTACTTCACGGCCGGCCGCGGCCCGGGAGATCGTTTCTCCATCGGCGACGATGGCGAGCACGGTCCCCCTGGTCTCGATCTCGTCGTAGCCGAGGAAGCGGGTCGGCCCCGAGCCGTCGATGATCTGGCGGTAGACCGCGGGCGCGTCTGCCGCCGTCGAGCTACGCGCCGCCCGGGCCCGGGCTCGTTGCCGCTCCATTTCCCGGTCGAATCCGTTCCGATCCACGGTCACGCCGCGCTCGGAGGCGATCTCCTCGACGAGCTCGACCGGGAAGCCATACGTGTCGTGGAGCTTGAATGCGGTCTCCCCCTCGAGGACGCCCCCCTCCTCCAACTCCTCGAGCTGCGAACCGAGCAGCGTGTGCCCGGAATCGAGGGTGCGGCGGAAGCGGACCTCTTCGCGTTCGGCCATCTCCGCTATCCCGTCACGGGCGGCCCGCAGGGCGGGATAGGCGTCGCCGAGCACCTCGACGGTGGCATCCACCAGCGCCGGGGTCACGGGGCGCTTTGCTCCCAGCTGCCAGGCATGACGGACGGCGCGGCGCAGCAGCCGGCGCAGCACGTACCCCCGCCCCTCGTTGGAGGGCACCACGCCGTCGCCGATCATCATCGTGAGGGCGCGGCCGTGATCGGCGAGGATTCGCAGGCTGACGTCGGAGACCGGCGATGCCCCGAAACGGGCGCCGGTGGCGCCCTCGGCCGCAGCCACGACGGGACGGACGAGATCCGTCTCGAAGACGTTCGGCGCCTCCTGGAGAAGGACCGCGACCCGCTCCAGCCCGGAACCGGTGTCGATGCTCTTCGCCGGCAGATCACCCACCACGTGATACGGCTCGTCCTGGACGTACTGCATGAACACCAGGTTCCAGAACTCCATGAACCGTTCCTCGTCGACCACCGGACCGCCCTCGGGCCCGAAAGCCGGCCCCCGGTCGTAGAAGATCTCCGAAGACGGCCCCGCCGGCCCCGCCACCCCCATCTGCCAGAAATTGTCCCGGTCGCGGCGCTGCACCCGATCCGCCGGCACGCCCACCCCATCGATCCAGATCTCGGCGGCCTCGTCGTCGGAGTGGTGCACCGTGAACCACAGCCGATCGGGGTCCATGCCGAAGTGCTCGGTGGACAACTCGTAGGCCCAGGGGATCGCCTTCTCCTTGAAATAGTCGCCGAAGGAGAAGTTGCCCAGCATCTCGAAATACGACATGTGACGGGCCGTGGTGCCGACCACATCGATGTCGACGGTGCGAACGCACTTCTGCGAGGTGGTCGCCCGGGGATAGGGCGGCTTCTCCTCGCCGAGCAGGTACGGCTTGAACGGGACCATTCCGGCAACCGTGAGGAGCAGCGAGGGATCGACGGGGATGAGCGATGCCGACGGCACCACGGTATGCCCCCGAGCGCGGAAGAACTCGAGGAACGTGCGACGGATGTCGGCTCCAGATACCGGCGTGCTCATTGCAGGGTTCGAGGGTGGCGCATCGTGGGAAGGGTAGTTGGACCCGGGAGAGCGGCACGCGCGACGTCTGATGCGGTCGGGTCGGCCGCGGCCGGCGGCGATGAGCGATGGGAGATGGGCGTGACGCGATTAGCAGCTGGCGATTAGCGATGCGCAATTGGCAATTAGCCGCCTGCCCGGCGCGACTCTTGCGGGTTGCGGGCAGCGGGCAGCGGGTTGCGGGTTGCGGGCAGCGGGCAGCGGGTGCCTACTCCCCCGGCTCTCTTCCTTCCCGTCCCATGCGGCGGTCGATCTCGGCGAGACGCTCGGCGGTGGCCGCCTCGGCCCCGTGGCGCGACGGCCGGTAGAGGATCGACCCGGCGGCATCGTCCGGCAGGTACTGCTGGGCGACCACCCCTCCGGGATGATCATGAGGATACCGGTAGCCGACGCCGTGCCCCAGCTGCGCCGCTCCCCGATACCCGGTGGAGCGCAGGTGGGGCGGCACCTCGGCGCCTGGGGTCGTCTCGACCGCCTCCCGCGCCGCCATGATCGTCCGTCCGATCGAGTTCGATTTCGGCGCCGTCGCCAGGTACAGGGCGGCATGATGCAGGGCGTAGTTCGCCTCGGGGAGGCCGACAAAGGCGAGCGCCTCGGCGGCGGCGACGGCGACCAGCAAAGCCCGGGAGTCGGCCAGGCCGACATCCTCGGAGGCGAGGATCACCATCCGCCTGGCGATGAACTCCGGATCCTCACCGGCGACGAGCATGGTCTCCAGCCAGTAGGCGGCCGCATCGGGATCGGAGCCGCGCAGGCTCTTGATGAACGCCGAGATCACGTCGTAGTGCTGGTCGCCTCCCTTGTCGTAGCGCACCACCCGGCGCTGCAGGGCCTCGGTCACCGCCGCCTCGTCGATCGCCTCCGACCCCCGGCCGGCGGAGATCACCGCCGCCATCTCGAGGGCGTTCAGCGCCAGCCGGGCGTCACCTCCGGACCGCTCGGCGAGCAGATCGCGCGCCGCGGATTCGATCGCCCGCGGCTCGGAGATCCCTCGCTCCGGGTCGGTCACCGCCGCCTCGATCAGCCCGGCGATCTCAAGGGGGCTCAGCGGCTCGAGGCGGAAGAGGGTGCTACGCGAGATGAGCGGCGAGTTCACTTCGAAGAATGGGTTCTCGGTGGTCGCCCCCACCAGGATGACCGTGCCGTTCTCCACCCCCGGCAGCAGGGCGTCCTGCTGGCTCTTGGAGAAACGGTGGATCTCGTCGAGGAAGAGGACGGTGCGCCGCTCGTCCTGCTCGAGGCGCCGCGTCGCCCGCTCCAGCACTTCGCGGACGTCCTTGACCCCGGCAGAGGTGGCCGACAGGGCCTCGAAGGCGGCCGCCGATTCCGAGGCGACCAGTCGGGCGAGGGTGGTCTTTCCCGTGCCCGGTGGCCCCCAGAGGATCATGGAGAGCGGCCGGCCGGCGCGCACCATCGTCGCAAAGGCGGCGCCGGTGGCCAGCAGGTGCCGCTGGCCGACGACCTCGTCCAGCGTCCGGGGCCGCATCCTGGCGGCGAGGGGTTCGGCGGCTGCTCGCCGCGCCTCTCGTTCGGCCCCGAAGAGGTCGTCCATCAGCCGTCCGGCGAGTCCGTGGCGAGCGCCTCCCGTACGTCGGGCCGCAGGTCGATCCCCAGTTCGACCAGTTGGAGCTCATCGACCGCGCTGGGAGAGTTGGTCATCGGGTCGTAACCGCTCTGGGTCTTGGGAAACGGCATGACCTCGCGGATGTTCGGCTCGTTCTGGAGGATCATCACCAGTCGATCGACGCCGACGGCGAACCCGGCGTGGGGCGGCGTGCCGTAACGCAACGCCCGCATGAACCATCCGAAGCGCGACTCGGCTTCCCGGTCGGAGATGCCGAGTACGTCGAAGACCTCCTTCTGTACGCGGGGGTCGTGAATTCGTTCGCTCCCCGATCCCAGCTCCACCCCGTTGAGCACCAGGTCGTAGGCTCGGGACAGTGCCTCGGCGGGATGGTCGCGCATCTCGGTGATGTCGTACGGGGCGGTGAACGGGTGATGCTCCGGCGACAAGCTGCCGTCGTCGCCCACCGCGAACACCGGGAAGTCGGTGACCCAGAGAAAGCGCAGCTCGTCGTGGCCCTCGGGTCGTCCCAGGTCGAGCCGCAGTGCGCCGAGAACCAGCCTGGTGACCTTGGGGCGATCGCCCACGATCAGCAGGAGATCGCCCGGGGAGGCCTGCATCGCGCTGACAAGCGCCGCCTGTTCCTCGTCCCCGAGGAACTTGGCGATCGGGGATCGCAGCGTCCCGTCGTCCTCGACGACGATCCACACCAGGCCGCGCGCTCCGAGGTCGCGAGCCCGCTCCACCAGGGCATCGAGCGCCGACCGGGAGAGGTCGCGCCGACCGGCGTCGATCCCTGCCACCAGGCCTCCGGCGGCGAGCACATCGGCGAAGGCCCTGAAACCCGAGCCGGCGAACACATCGGACAGCTCGACGAGCTCCATGCCGAAACGGAGGTCCGGTTTATCGGTCCCGAAGCGGGCCATCGATTCCGCCCAGGTGAGCCGGGGGAAAGGCGCGGGGATCTCGATACCCCGCAGCGCGCGGGCCACCGCGGCCACCGCCGGCTCCAGTGCGGCGAACACGTCTTCGCGACCCCAGAACGCGCCCTCGATGTCGAGTTGGGTGAACTCGATCTGGCGGTCGGCGCGGAAGTCCTCGTCGCGGTAGCACCGGGCGATCTGGTAGTAGCGCTCCACCCCACCCACCATCAGCAGCTGCTTGAACAGCTGCGGTGACTGCGGAAGGGCATAGAACGAGCCCTGACGCAGCCTGCTGGGCACCAGTACGTCCCGGGCGCCCTCCGGGGTGGACTTCACCAGGGTGGGGGTCTCCACCTCGAGGAACCCCTGATCGACCATGGCGGTGCGCATCGCGGCGATGGCCCGCGATCGCGCCACCAGGTTGGCGGCCATCCGCGGCCGGCGCAGGTCGAGATACCGGAACTCCAGACGCCGCCCCTCGTCGACATCGGCGCGGTCGTCGATCTGGAACGGCAGCGGCTCGGATGGGGAGAGCACACGCAGCTCGGTGACGGCGACCTCGACCTCCCCGGTGGGAAGGTCGGGGTTGATCGTGCCCTCCGGACGCTTGCGAACCAACCCCGAAAGGGCGATGCAATACTCGTCGCGCAGAACGTCGGCGACCGTGCCCACTGCCGGGTTCTCCTCCGGGTTGATCACCGCCTGAATCCGGCCCGAGGCGTCGCGCAGGTCGATGAACACCACTCCCCCGTGATCGCGCCGGGTCGCCACCCAACCGGCGAGCTTCACATCCGTGCCGGCGTCGGACGCCCGCAACTCCCCGGCCCGCGCACTCCTCAGCGACGCCTGATCCACTTCGCGACCTCCCGCGCATCGACCGACGACTCGGCGCCGGATCTCAAGTCCTTCATGGTCACCCGGCCCGACTCCCACTCCTCGCCGACCACTGCGGCCGTTGCTGCCCGGCGCCGATCCGCCGCCCGGAACTGCGCCTTGACCGACTTGTCACCCAGATCCAGGTCGACGCGAAGACCCTCGGCCCGCAACGAGCGCACCAGCTCGAGGGCGATGGTCCGACGGCCGGCATCGGCCGCCACCACGAACACGTCGAGCACCGCCTCCTCGTCGCCGGCGGGCATGGCGAGAACGATCCGATCGACCCCCATCGCCAGGCCCACACCGGGAACCTCGGGGCCGCCGAGCATGCCGGCGAGCGGGTCGTAGCGCCCTCCGCCGCCGAGCGAGGCCTGGGCGGCCTGGTACGAGGCCGACTGGTATTCGAACACGGTCCGGTTGTAGTAGTCGAGCCCCCGGACCAGCCGCGGCTCCTCCTGATGTGGGATCGCCATCGCGTCCAGGCCGGCCCGCACCGCGGCGATGTGGCCGGCGGCGGCGGGACTCAGGTGGCCGGCGGGCGTCGGGGCGTCGGCAAGCACGGCGGCATCGGCCTTGCTGTCGAGCACCCGCAACGGGTTGGCGGCGATACGCCGCCGGGCGTCTGCGGTCAGCTCCCCGGCGCGTTCGGTGAGGAAGGCTGCGAGCAGTTCCCGATAGGCGGCCCGGTCGGCGGGATCACCGATCGAGTTGAGCAGGACGACCGCATCGGTGATCCCCACCGCCTCCAGCAGACGAAAGCCGATCTCGATGACCTCGACGTCGGCATCCGGCGATGGCTCGCCGATGTACTCCACCCCCACTTGGTGGAACTGCCGCCGCCGTCCCGCCTGGGGTTGCTCGTAGCGGAACATGGGGCCGGCGTAGGCCACCTTGAACACCGCCGAGGAGCCTCCCTGCAGGTAGGCGCGCACCACCGAGGCGGTCGCCTCGGGCCGGAGGGTCACCGAACGGCCTCCCTTGTCCTCGAAGGTGTACATCTGCTTCTCGACGACCTCGGTCTCCGCCCCGACCCCCCGGGAGAACAGCTCGGTGGCTTCGAACATGGGGGTGATCACCAGTCCGTAACCGAATCGCTCGGCGAGATCGTCAAAGGCGCGCAGCAGCACCCGCCACCGATCCGAGGCGGGCGGCAGGATGTCGTCGGTGCCCTTGGGGGGGCGAGGGATCACGAGCGCAGCTCCTCGAGAAACGGGTTTGTCGCCAGCTCACGCGCCAGGGTAGTGGTGGGCCCGTGGCCGGGAAACACCGCGGTATCGGCGGGGAGGGTGACCACCCGTTCGGCCATCGATCGCATGAGCGTGTCGTAGTCTCCCCCGGGCAGGTCGGTGCGCCCGATCGACCCGGCGAAGAGCTGATCGCCGCTGAAGAAGACGCCGTCATCGGCGACGTGGAAGCAGCAATGCCCCGGGGTGTGACCCGGGGTGTGAACGACTCGCACGTCGAAACCGGCGAGCTGGAGCACTGCACCGTCGGCGATGTCTTCGTACTGGTGGGGTGGCTCGTATTCGCCCGGGGGCACCATCCCCCACAGGGCGCGCAGCTGGGCGATGGGATCTGCGGCGAGCCATCCGTCGTCGGGATGCAGGTAGGCCGACACCGAGTATCTCTTGGCGAGCGCGCCGGCACCGCCGAGATGATCGACATGCCCGTGGGTCACCAGCAGCGCGACGGGGACCAGGTCATGACGTCGCAGCAGTGCGGCGACCGCCTCGGGGTCCGGGGGGGCGTCGACCACGAAAGCCTTGTCGCCCGGCCCGGATGCCATCACCCAGGCGTTGGTGCCGGCCAGCCACAGTGACGCACCGTCGATGAACATCGACCCACGATACGGGAGCCGAATGATCGGGCGTGAATGCGGCGGCCCAGAGCCTGTCAGAGCTCGAGCCAGCTCCTCGGCATGAGCACGTACTCCGGTGCCGCCAGGTCCGTGGCGAGGGGGCCGTGGTTGTTGACCGTCGCCCCGCCGCCCACGTAGGACCCCTGTACCGGACTCCCGGGCGTGTCGCAGTGATCTGGATAGCCGCCCTGGGCCAGGAACGAGCCATCTTCGACATCGAGATCGCCGGTGATCTCGATCTGTTCGTGGGCTGCCGCCAGCCCGGTGAAGTCGGCATTGCCGCTGATATCGATGTCTCGCCCCGCCAACAGCTGGAGCTTCCCGGTGGTGTTGTACGGCTTCATCACCGGGTGTCCCGAAATGATGATGTCGCCTCCCTGGAGCGCGCCGCACGAGGAGCCGAGCGACTCGACGAAGATCGACACCTCCCAGGGCAGCAGGGCGGCACCCGGGCTCGACACGACGGTGGCGATGCCCTGGTATACGTAGAACACCCCGTCGTTGGCGTTCGTCGATTCGTACTTCCAGCTCGCCCAGTTGGACGCGTCGCAACACCCCATGAACTTCCACCCCATGTAGGCGCTCGTCGCGGCAGAGGACGTCAGGGCCGCCCCCGTACACGGCACGTTGGTGGCGGTGTTCCCGTACGTCGGGTTCGCCGGTCCTGCCCGCACCTTGCCATCCGGGCACAGGTCGTACTGGCTCTTGAGCCAATGAGCGCGGGGGTCAACCTCGGGGATGATGACGATCGGTTGATCTCCAGGAGGAGGGCACTCGGGCGGTTGGACAAAACTCCCCGTGACCTTGGAGCCTCCCGATGCCGATACACACCCGTCCGAGGAGGTGCTCCCACCGACGTCGAGGAAGCCGTTGGTGTGGATCCCCACACCGGCGCCGGTGAGGAATGTCGGATTCCCCCGGAACTCCAGATGGTCGCCGGCGAGGAACGCCAGGCGGGTGGTCCAGGAGGTCGATTGCAGCAGCACCTCGAAGCGAGCCCGCACCACTCGCACCCGCCGGTCGTCCGCATCCCGGGACGGGGCGTAACCGACCGCAAACACGTACGGGTAGTCGACCGGCTTGATCACGACAAACTCGCCGTCGGAGGTGCGGACGACGTCGCCGGAGGGGCGGGCGTCGGCGGCGGCCGTCGCCCACGCCTTCTCCTCGGTGGAGCCGATGAGGTCCTCGCGCAGGCTCTCCCCGGTCGTGTACGCCCCGTCGGCCTCGACTGTGGCGAGACCGAGATTGAGTCCTGACTCCGCGGCCGCCAGGGCTTGCTCCCACAGGGCGTCGTCGTTCGTGTTGCCGTACTGGTCGAGTCCGCGGGCGAACACGACGGCCAACACGAGCAGGAGTGCGGTGCTCAGCATGACCACCGTGATCATGGCCAACCCCGACTCGTCGAAGAGACGAAACCGCTTCATCCGGCATTCCTCACGCTGACGCCGACCGTGAGGGTGCGCTGTGACGGCTCCCCCGTGCGCGCCGTCACCGAGGCGACCAGGGTCACCTCGATCTGGGTCACCGCGGCCGCCGGGGATGCATCGTAAGTGAACCGGCTCTGGTACACATCCAGGTTGGACGCCTCGATGTGCGGCGCGGTGAGATCGGTGCACTTGGTCAGGCTGCCGTTCTCGATGCGCCAGGTGACCGCCTCCCCCGGGTCCTGGTACTCGTCCTCGTCGGCATCCACCCACACCGAGACCTGGGAGGGCTCTGCCACCAGAACCGAACGGGCGACCCGCAGGTCGCGGGTGATGTGCTCCTTGGCGACGCGGAGATCCTGGACAGCTTGATCGTCTTCCCGGTGGAGCCCTGCGGCTTTGCTGGCCGACGAGATCCAGGTGATGAGCGTGATGCTCATCAGCGAGGTGATGAGCAGGGTCATCGCGAGCTCGACCAGGGACATTCCCGAGTCGGCGGAAAGGCGCCGCCGAATCATCGCGTTCCCGCCTCGGAGATGAGGGTGGAGGTCCGGTGGCTCGCGGCGTCAGCGCCCCCATCCCACTCGACGAGCACGAGCACCCGTCGCAGCCCCTGAGACGCGTCCGTGACATACCGCCAGATGGAGTAGATGACCCCGTCGACGGTTTGAATCTCAGTGGGGCCAAGGAGCCCGCCAACCGGATCGACGATCAGGTCTTCGTCCCGATCGAGCCCCGCCTCCCCACCGACGAGGACACCGCGATCGGGGTCGATGAGGGGCGCATCGTGAACCATGGACGACATGGCGATGTGATCGAAGTCCAGAGATCGGGCGAACTCGAGCTGTTCCACACCTATTGCGGTCGCCTCCTGGGCGGCGGCGTTGTCCTTCGAGCCCAGGTAGGCGACGCCGAGCCCCTTCCCGAAGCCTGCGAACACGAGCACCACTATGAAAGAGGCGACGACGGCTTCGATCAGCGAAAACCCGTCGGTCGCTCCAAGCATCCCCAACAACCCGTGACTAGTTCGCGGTCTCATACACTCAGTAGTCATATCGACCGCACTCCGCTGTTTCTTGAGCGGGGGAGGGTTATCCGCAGCCGGCGCGCTGGGCCCAGCAGGGCAGATTGGTCTCCACCCAATTGCCGTACTTCCAGGTGTCGCCCATGAGGGGGAAAAGCGGTGGCCGCAGCGACTCGAGACGGTCGTCGAACCCGTAGTTGCGAGTGCCGAAGTGGGCGGCGACGTCGCCGGTGTGACGGATGGCCATCGATCCGTTGGTGTTCAGGATCGAGGTCGGCACGCCGCCGCTGTAGGGGAGCACGGAGCTTCCCGAAGTACCGCAGTCGCGCGCGACCTGGAATGACCCGTTCTGGGCCAGGATGGCAGCGTTGATGTTCAGAACCCCGTCGTTGCCGACCGAGTGCGGGTTCACCCACACCTCGTCGGAGGCGATGAGCCCGAGAACCGTGGTACCGCTCGTCCCGTCGTGGTAGGTGATGTCGCTGGCGATGATGATGTTCTTGGGGCTGCCGACCGATCCGGCGTAGATCGTCGTCGGTCGACCGATCGCAGCACCCAGCCCGGGTTGGCTGATCACCGTGTGGCCGTCGACCCAGATCACTCCGTTCGCGGGGACGTCGTAGGTCCCCAGCGGTGTCCACGACGCGCGATGCGAGTTCAACCACCACCACTCCTCGGCGGTGAGGCACGAGGTCGTCGTGTTCGAGTACGAGACCAGGACCCTCACCCGGCTCTGGGAGCCCGATACCGCCGGCTCCAGTTTCCACGCGGTCGGGGTCTGGGTCAATCCCAGCGATGGATTCGCCGATCGGCTGAGGCAGAGGCCGCCCCCGCCGCAGGCCACCTGGCGGATCAGGTCGAGGTCGTCCCAGAAGTTCCCGAAATCCAGTGGATCGGGATAGACGCTGCGAATATCCAGATAGTCGCCTACCCCGTCGTAGGCCCGGGCGCCGTCGGCGAACAAGGGCGGTCCGTAGCCGGACCGGCGGCCGATGGCATGCTCGGCGTAGATGTTGCGGTGCACCACGCCCTGCACCGGGGTGGGGTCGAAGTCGAGATCGCCACCGACGTAGATCTTGCCGTCGATGTCGGCTCCCGAACCGAAGCGGAGGTCCTCGTCCACCAGGAACTCGAATTCGCTGATCGACTCCGGGCTGATCACCGCCTCCACCGCCCGCAGCTGGCCGAAGTCCTGTTCGGCGGAGACGATGGTCAATGCCACTCCGGCGTCGCCGCCGACCGGGGGGGTGACGGTGAGCAGCGTCCCGATGTCGTCTGCGGCGATGTCGCTGCGGCCCTCGAGGAGCGGGTGATCGAAGTAGTCGCCGCTCACCGGGTAGTCCCACGCGTGGCACTCGGTGTACCAGGCGTTGCCCGGCTGCACGGTGAGCCCGTAGTGAGCAGAAGCCGGGTCGGTGCAGTGCCGGGGCAATTCGGCCTCGTCGACGAAGTTCTGGTAGTAGCGGGGGTCGATGGTGAGCTTGGCGGCGTACCGCTCGAGCATCGCTTCTGCCCCCGCAATGATCGTGTCGTCCCGTCTCTGGTACTGCGATCCGTGGTACTCGCGCACCGCGCCCTGGAAGATGACGACCACGATGAAGATGAGCGCACCGATGCCCATCACCACCGCCATCATGGCGAAGCCGCCCTGATCCCGTAGCCTGTCACGCATTGCGCAGCCTCACTTGCTCCTGCATCTCGAAGGGGGTGCGGGCCCCCTCCGACGTGTTCGCCGGATAGGACCGCAGCGTGATCGACACCAAGGGGAAGGCGCACGACACCGACGTGCCGTTGCAGGAGGTCACCGTGGAGAGAGTCTTGGGATTCCCCGACCAGCGCCCCCCTGAGAAGAGCGGAACGTCGGCGAGCACGCCGGTGAGGAGGAGGCTCTGCTCGAACGGAGTGCCGGAGAACGTGTAGGTCCCCTGGGTGATTCCGTTCGACGCATACCGCTGGCGGTGCAGTTCACACTCGCCATGATCACAGGCGGTGCGCTGGTAGGCCACCTTGACCGGCGCCGCCGAACCGATCTCGGTCGTGTAGAACGTGATCCCATCGGCGGTCATGGTGGCGATCGGGTCCGAGTTGGGGCCGGGCGCCACCGCCTGGCGGATCTCGACGACCATCTCGACGAGGACTTCCCGGGCCTGCTCCTGGGAGTCGGCCCGTCCGGTGACGTCGGCGGCGTTCTGACTGAACGAGAAGAACATGGTGACGAAGGTGCCCACCACCATCGACGACAGCATGAGGGCTACCGAGAGTTCGACGAGACTGAACCCGCGGTCGTCGCGCAGTGCCCGGGCGATACGGCGGATCATGGGCACCACCCGGAGATGCTGGTGGACAGGTCTTTCTTCTTCGAGATCGACACCGTCTTCTCGCCGAGGACGTTGCCGTCGGCCAGGCACCGCTTGGCGACGTCGAATGCGCCGGCGTAGTCGACGAAGCTCGCCTCGCCCTGGTAGTTGGGCGGTAGCACGGTCCACGGTCCGGAGCCGTGAGGACGGTAGAGGAACTCCGCCCGGTCTCCGGCACGCAGGATCATGGTTCCCATGTTCCTCGGTCGCTCCAGACGGAGATCGATCGTGTTGTCGTCGTCGGGATCGAAGGTCATGTCGTCGGGACCGTGGCCCCAGATCGTCGAGGCAACCACCGTGTAGTCGACATTCCGGATGAGGCTGTATGTGCTCTGCCCGTGATCGTCCGTGGTGAGCACGATGGTCGGCTTCCCCGGTGCGGTGATAGTGAGGGTCGCGCCGTGGACCACCCGATTGGTGCTGTCCTTCACCGTGAACGTGACCAGGTTGGTGTTGGCGGGGACCGTGGTCGTGGTGGTGGTCGCGGCCACGGTGGTCGTCGTCGCCCCCGGCTGCGTGGTCGTGGTCGTTGCTCCCGGCTGCGTGGTCGAGGTGGTGGAGGTCGTCGTGGTCGTCGAGGGTCCGATCGGCTGCATGTGCACCGTGAGGTCGTGCACCGAATCCGGGTAGCCGCCGGGGATGTTGACCGAGGACAGCGTCCAGGTCTGATAGCCGGAGGCGGTCACGGTCAGGTCGTAGGCGTCGGGGATCAGCCCTGTGGCGGTGAGCACTCCCGGCGCCAGCGTCACGGTCTGATTAATCACCAGATTGTTGAAGGCGAGCTGCGGCGACGCCACAACCTGGCCGGTGTAGAAGTCGACCACCGTGACCCGGAGCGTGGCGGGGCGATACACCCGCAACGTGGTCTCGGTCAAGGTGCCCGCGGTCACGTGCAGGCGGTCGTTGCCCGCCAGGACGTCGTCGGGGTGGATGATCCACCCGTCAGCGTCCTCGAGGGTGACCGTGTAATCGGCCGGCGGGATCGCCGGGAATACCTGCTCGTCGGCGTAGAGGGCCGAGGAGATCGGAGCCGCCGGGGACGCCTGGATCTTGAGCGAGGGGAGGTCGTGGCTGCTGGGGGCGAACGGCTCGTAGGCGGCGAGGTACACCCGGGCGTTGGCGATCCCCTCGTGGGCGCCGACGCTGCGCGGCGAGACGATGGTCTCCATGACCACCGGGTCGGCCTCCCGCCCCGCCGCGGTGACCGTGACCGTGACCACCTTGTAGTCCACTCCCGGGTCCCAGGAGCCCTGGACCCCGTCACCCCCCTGGGGGATGACATCGAGTCCGGTCACCGACCCGGCGTATCTGACGTCGAGGGCGACGTCGTAGGACCGGCCTTCGACGGTCACCACGTGATGAGCGGTGAGGACGCCACCGGGGGTCCGCCCCGGCAGTCCGATTTCCTCGTACGGGAGGGCGCGCAGCGACTCGATCTCCGCCTGAGCGAGGTTCTCGGCCACCGAGATCACCCGGGCGTCGCCGATGCGCTGCAGGGATGCCACCACCGGTTGAATGGTGAGCGCGATGGCGACGGCGAGGATGGTCACCGCCACCATGGCCTCGACGATCGTGAATCCTTCCTCCTCGCGGAGGCGGCGCAGCGTGGTCATGGAAACACTGTCGGTAGGGTCTCAGACCACGTTGAGTAGTATTCACCAGGTGTCAAAGTGACTAGTCCGGTCGAGCTGCCCGCATTTCGCCACCCAGAGTGCACAGTGGACAGCGGACGAAGCCTATCCCCCGCCGGGGAGCAGGCGGTAGGCGTCGTAGACCCCGTCGAGGCGGCGCATCTCGGTGATCGCCCGTTCCAGGGTCGAGGTGTCGGACAGCTCGAGCTCGAAGCGGAGCACCGCCACCCGGTCCCGGTTCGTGGCCGACGACGAGGAGACGATGTTCGCCCCCAGGTCGGTGAGCGCCACGGTGACGTCGCGCAGCAGACGGGGCCGGTCGAGCGCCTCCACCTGGATCGCCGAGCGGAACGACCCCACCTCGCCGGCCCAACCCACCTCGATCATCCGCTCCGCCCGCTCCCCGAGAGCCTCGATGTTGGTGCAGTCGGAGCGGTGGATCGACACCCCCCGACCGACCGTAACAAAGCCCACGATGGAGTCGCCGGGCACCGGAGCACAGCACTGGGCGACTCGCACCAGCATGTCGTCGAGACCCTCGACGACGATCCCCCCGGTGGGGGCCAGGCGGGTCGGCGAGTAGGCGACGAACTCGGGCTCGGCTTCCTCGAGAGCCTCGGCATCCTCGGGGCGCACCAGCCGGACGAGACGGCCGACCACGGTCTGCGGGTGGGTGTTGCCGTCGCCCACCGACACGTACAGCGACTCCAGATCGCGGAACCCGAGGGAGTCGGCGATCTGCCCCAGCAGCTCGTCGCGTTTCGCTGCCGACAGCCCCAGGCCCTCCTTGCGCAGCAGTCGGCTGACCCCGTCCCGCCCCTCGAGCAGCGACTGCTCGCGGCGCTCCCGGCTGAACCACTGGCGGATCTTGGCCGCGGCCCGGGAAGTGCGGACGAAGCCCAGCCAATCGCGGCTGGGACCATCGCTGCGCGAGGTGATCACCTCGACGATGTCTCCCGACTCGAGACGGGTGGACAGCGGCACCAGACGTCCGTTCACCCGCGCCCCGGTGCAGCGGTGGCCGACCTCGGTGTGCACCGCGTACGCGAAGTCCACCGGCGTGGCCCCCCGCGGAAGCGACTTGACGTCCCCGTTGGGGGTCAGCACGAATACCTCGTCCTGGTAGAGATCGAGTTTCAGCCCGGCGAGGAACTCCGCCGGCGTCTCGTAGTCGTCGGACGTCTCGGTGAGATCGAGAACCGGTTCTTCCCCGGCCGGCGACTCGCCTCCCTCCTTGTACCGCCAGTGGGCGGCGATCCCCTGCTCCGCCCGGTCGTGCATCTCCCGGGTCCTGATCTGGACTTCGAGCGGCTTGCGGTCGGGTCCGAGGACGGTGGTGTGCAGGCTCTGGTAGAGGTTGAACTTGGGCATGGCGATGTAGTCCTTGAACCGCCCGTGCACCGGAGGCCACCTCGTGTGGATCGCCCCCAGGGCGGCGTAGCAGTCCGCCACCTCCTTGGTGACGATCCTGATCCCGATGAGGTCGTGGATCTCATCGAAGCTGCGCCCACCGTCGACCATCTTGCGGTACACCGAGTACACGTGCTTCGGCCTCCCGGTCACCTCGGCACTCACCCCGAGTTCGCCGAGAAGGCGTTCCACCTCGGCAACGACATCGTTTATGTAGGCGTCTCTCTCCGGCGCCCTGGCCTTCATCAACTCGACGACCTCGGCATACCGGCGGGGGAGGAGTACCGCGAAGCAGCGATCCTCCATCTCGTGCTTGATCTCCTGAACACCCAGCCGATGGGCGAGCGGCGCATACACCTCGAGCGTCTCGAGGGCGATCCGCTGCTGGCGATCCGGATCGAGCGGGGCGATCGTGCGAATGTTGTGCAGGCGGTCGGCGAGCTTGATGAGGAGCACCCGCACATCCCGCGCCATGGCGATGACCATCTTGCGGATCGTGGCAGCCTGCTGATCCTCCCGATTGGAGAACTTGACCCGCTGCAACTTGGTGACGCCGTCGATGAGACGCGCCACCACTTCGCCGTACTCGGAAGCCACCGCGTCGAGGGTCAGGCCGGTGTCCTCCACCGTGTCGTGGAGGAGTGCGGCCACCACGGTGTCGGTGTCCAAGCCGTAGTAGGCAAGGATCTCGGCGACGGCCAGGGGATGAGTGATGTATGGCTGACCGGTCTTGCGGAACTGGCCCTCGTGCTCTGCCCGGGCCGTCTCGTAGGCTCGCTCGATGATCTCGACCGGGGCATGAGGGTGATGACGCCGGAACTCCTCGAGCACCGGGCCGATGTCGGTGATCGTCACCTCCGCGGGCGGACGATCCTCAGTCATAGGTGATCACGGCCCTCACCGGGACGTCGAGACGACCCCGGCCGCCCAGGAACCGCAGCTCGATCAGCACGGCCACTCCGGTCACGAGCGCCCCGGTGTGCCGTATCAATTCGACCGTCGCCGCCGCGGTGCCCCCGGTGGCGAGGACGTCGTCGACCACCACCACGCGGTCTTCCGGGCCGAGGGCGTCGGCATGCATCTCGAGGGTGTCCGACCCGTATTCCAGGTCGTAGGTGCGCGACACGGTCGTCCATGGGAGCTTGCCGAACTTCCGCACCGGGACGAAGCCGATCTCCAGCGCGATCGCCACCGGTGGCCCGAGGATGAAACCGCGCGATTCGATCCCGACCACCTTGGTGATCCCCCTCCCCTGCTCGTGGCGCGCCATGCCCGCCACCGCCGCCGCCAGGGCCGCCGGGTCGCCGAGGAGCGGGGTGATGTCCCTGAAGACGATCCCCGGCTCGGGAAAGTCGGGCACGTCCCGGATCAAGGCGGTGAGATCGACCATCCGGCGATTGTAGGAAGACGGCAGTCAGCATTTAGCAATTGGCGATTGGCGATTGGCGATCAGCGATTAGCGGCCAGCACGACTGTGCCTTGCCGGTGACGGGCGACGGGTGACGGAGCGGCTAGCGCTTCTTGCGGCGTTTGCGGGGGGGACGGGGAGCCGCCCCCGAGGTGTCCCGCACCGAGGCGACGGTCTCGGTGGTGGCGGGGCGAGGTGCCGCTGCCTTGGCGGCGAACTCCTCGTCGCCGCCGCGGCGCTCGAGACGCCGCCGCACCCGAATCCAGTGCTCCTCGCCCTCCTTCCACACCCCGAGGATCGGGGCGGCCAGGAAGATCGACGAGTAGGTCCCGGTGGCGACGCCGATGAACAAGGCGAGGGCGAACTCCCGCAGGGTGGTGGCCCCGAGCAGGAACGACCCGACGAAGAGCAGGCTGCCGATGGGCAGGAGGCTGGTGAGCGATGTGTTCACCGAGCGCATGAAGACCTGGTTCATCGACATGTTGACGATCGCCGCGAAGGTGTGGCGGTCGCCCCGCTCCTTGACGTTCTCCTGCACCTTGTCGTAGACGACGACGGTGTCGTAGAGCGAGTATCCAAGAATCGTCAGGATGGCAATCACCGTTGCCGGGGTCACTTCGAACCCGACGAGGGCATAGATACCCGCAGTGAATATCAGGTCGTGGCCCAAGGCGAGCAAGGCCGTGGCCGCCATCTTCCACTCCATGCGCCAGGTGATGAACAGGGCCACCACGATCAGGAAGATGATCAGGGCCCGCAGCGCCGAGGCGGCGACCGCACTCCCGAATGTGGGTCCGACCGACTGGCGGCTGGCCTCGCCCGGATCGACCCCGGCGAGGGCGGCCACGGTTTCCACCAGCGCATCCTCATTGGCGGGCGCCAGTTGGGAGGTCTGCACCCGCAGGCCGGCGCCGCCCCCGGTCGCCTGCACCTTGGCGCCGACGATCCCCAGAGTCTCGATGGCATCACGCACCATGGCGACGGAGGCGCCCTGGGGGTTTTCCATCTCGACGAGCGTGCCGCCCTCGAAGTCGACACCCAGATTGAGATGGCGAATGGCCAGTGCCCCGAGCGACACCACGATGATCAGCGCCGAAGCCGCGAACCAGCGCCGCCGGGCCCCGAAGAAGTCGAAGGTGGTGCTCCCGTGATAGAGATCCCGCCACACGCTCATTTCGCCACCTCCCCCGGCGCGCCGGTGGCTCCCCTGATGCTGAACGCGCCACCCTCACCGAACCTGGTCTGGGCGACGAGGGCGACCGCGGGACGGGTGTAGAAGACAGCCACCAGGACGTCGGTGACCGTGGCGACGCCGAGGGCCAGGGCGAATCCCTTCACCGATCCGGCGGCGAGGAAGAACAACAGCACCGCGGCGGTGAAAGAGACCGTATCGGCGGTGATGAGGGTGTGGAACGCCCGCGTGAAGCCCTGGTCGATGGCGGCGCGCAGCGACCGGCCCTTGTGGACCTCTTCCTTGATCCGCTCGAAATACACGATGTAGGAGTCGGCGGTGATGCCCACCGAGACGATCACGCCGGCGACCCCGGCCAGCGTCAACGTCACCCCCGACCAGGCACCGAGCAGCGAGAAGATCACCAGCACCGTGCTGCCGAACACGAAGAGGCCGATGACGTTGATCAGCCCGAGCGCCCGGTAGTAGAGGATCATCGCCAGGGCCACCAGGATCAGTCCGGCTACTCCGGCGACGAGGCCGGCCTTCAGCGAGTCGGAGCCGAGCGTCGCCGACACCGACTGCACGCTCGACTGGGTGAAGGCAACCGGCAAAGCGCCGTACTTGAGCACGACTGCCAGGTCGTTGGCTTCCTTCTCCTGATTGTCGGAGTTGCCCAGGGTGATCACTGCCGAGTCGCCCACGATCCCGGTGGCCGGATCGACGTCCGAGGCGATCTGGGGAGCGGACTGGATCACCTCGTCGAGGACGATGGCAAACTGCCGCTGCGGATCACCGGTGGGGAACTGCGCCAGTTCCTTGGTGGTCTGGGTGAACTTGGCCGCTCCCTCCGCGTTGAAGTTCAACTGGACGATCCAGCTGCCCGCACCGCCCCCACCCCCGAGCGGGGAACCGCCGCCGCTCGCCGAATACTGAGCCTGCGCGCTCTCGAGGTCGGAGCCGAGCACCCGCGCCACCGACAGGTGGTAGATCGTGCCGCCCTGGTCGGCCAGGTAGGCGTCGAGGTCGGGAGAGGGATCGGAGGTGACCCCGGTGGTCACGTCGACACAACCCGGTTGGTCCACCTCGTCGCACCAGGTGATCCCCTCGGGGAGCACGACCCCGGCCTTGGGGTCGAGCGTCGTGGTGGTGGTGTCCCCGGCCACGGTCGTCGTGGTGGTGTCCCCGGCGACGGTCGTCGTGGTCGTCTCGGCTGCCGCGGTTGTCGTCGTCGCCGCGGTCGTGGTCGTGGTGTCGCCGGCGCTCGTGGTGGTCGTCTCCCCGACACCGGTGGTCGTGGTCTCCCCGGGCACCGTCGTGGTCGAGGCGTCGGGAAGGGTGGTCGTGGTGGTGGTCGTCTCCGCGACGTTGAGGAACACCGGGCTCAGCCCGGGGATGGGGCCGATCTCGAGCACCGGTCGGAACTCGAGAAGACCGGTGGTGCCGACCGCGGCGAGTGCCCGATCGCGGTCGGTGACGCCGGGAAGCTGCACCTCCACCGCCCGATCGCCGACGATGGTGATCTCGGGTTCCTGGACGTTGCCGAGTGCCTCGATGCGACGCCGCATGATCGCCACCGCCTGCTCCAGCACGTCGGGGGGAGTCCCCTCCGGGGCATCGAGAACGACGGAGAAGCCTCCCTGCAGGTCGAGGCCCAGCTTGGGTGTGGTGTGCGTGCTCTGGGTGAGGAACAGAAGGCCGAACACGATCACCAGTGTGAGCGTAAGGGTCACCGAGGCGGTGCGGCGTGACACGTCTTCTACTCGGCGGAGGTCTTGCCGGCCAGGGCGCGTCTCGCCACTCGCAGCCGTCCGCCGCCCTCCACCTGGAGGATGGCGGTGGTGTCGTCGAGGAATTCGATGCGGCCGTAGATGCCGCCGATCGTCTGCACCTCGTCGCCGACGCCGAGTTGGGCCAGGAGTTCCTCCTGGCGGCGCATCCGGGTCCGCTGTGGGCGGATCATGAAGAGGTAGAAGAAGCCGCCGATCACCACCGCGTACAGCACGAGGGTGAGGACGAGGTTGCCGCCCGATGATGTCGTCGCGGTGTCCCCCGTCGTCTGCGCCAGGATGTTGAGCATCGATCCTCCGAAGGAAACGCCGACCAGCCTAGGCCGGAGCCTGCGTAGCGTAGCCGCCCTCCCGGCCGTCCCCGCCCCGGGAAGCAGCCGACTCGGCCCGGAATCGCTCGAACCGTCCGGCGCGGATCGCGCTGCGGGCGTCGGCGAGGACACCGAGGGTGTACCACAGGTTGTGGATGCTCACCAGGCGGAGGCCGAGCAGCTCCCGGGTCAGGTGGAGGTGCCGCAGGTAGGCCAGCGAGTACCCCCGGCATGCCGGGCAACCACATTCCGGGTCGATCGGTCGATCGGCGGCGGCGAACTCGGCGCGGCGCACCGAGAAGTCGCCGCTTGTGGACAGAACCTTGCCGTGGCGGGCAAGCCGCGTCGGCCACACGCAGTCGAACAGGTCGAAGCCACGGGCCACCGCGTCGAGGACCCCCTCGGTGTCACCGAGTCCCATCACATAGCGGGGGCGATCGGCGGGGAGCACACCGGCCACGACTTCCAGGGCGGCGTTGCGCTCCGGGGCGGTCTCTCCCACGCTCAGCCCCCCGATTCCGAAGCCGGCGAACCCCAACTCGGCGGTGCGCCGGGCGCTCGACTCGCGCAGGTCCCGGTCGACGCCTCCCTGCACGATGCCGAAGAGCGCCTGGTCGGCACGACGATGAACGGCGACCGCCCTCTCCGACCAGCGCAACGTCCGCTCCATGGCATCCCTGACCACGTCCGGCGGCGCAGGCAAGCCGACGAGGTGATCGAGCACCATGGCGATGTCCGCCCCGAGTCGCTCCTGCACGGCAACGGCACCCTCGGGCGTGAGATGAACCGCCGTTCCGTCGTAGGTCGAACGGAAGGCCACCCCGTCCTCGTCGACCTTGGGTGCCAGCGAGAACACCTGATAACCGCCGCTGTCGGTGAGGGTCGGTCCTCCCCATCCCATGAAGCGGGCCAACCCGCCCAGCGCGGCGACGATCGTGTCGCCGGGACGGAGCAACAGGTGATAGGTGTTCGCCAGCACGATCTCTGCCCCGGCCTCCCTCAGGTCGCGGGCATCGATCCCCCGCACGCTCCCCCGGGTCCCCACGGGCATGAACGCCGGGGTGGCCACCTCCCCGTGGGGAGTGGCCAGGGCGCCACTCCGGGCCGCCCCGTCCGTCGCCGCGATCGTCAGGGTCACCGGATTCAACGGGCACACTCCGCCAGCATGGCGTCGCCGAAGGAGAGGAACCGGTAGCCCCTGGCGAGGACAGTGTCGTAGATCTGGCGCCACCGCGGACCGACGAAAGCGGCGATCAGCACCACCAGCGTCGACCCGGGGACGTGGAAGTTGGTCACCACCAGGTCCACCGCCCGGAACCGGTAACCCGGCGTGATGAACAGCCGGGTCTCCCCGGCGAAGGCCTCCACCTCGCCCGAAGCGGCGGCCGCGGTCTCCAGGGTTCGCACGACGGTGGTGCCGATCGCCACCACTCTCCCCCCGGCGCCGCGAGCCGCGGCAATCGCCGCGGCCGCCTCGGTCCCCACCGTGGCATTCTCGGCGTGCATCACGTGATCGGCGATGTCCTCGGCGCCGATGGGGCGGAAGGTGTCGAGCCCGATCTCCAGATCGATCCCGACCACCGCGATGCCGCGGGCGGCGAGACCCTCCAGGACCCCCGCGGTGAAATGGAGGCCCGCGGTCGGCGCCGCCGCCGAGCCGGGTTGGCGGGCGTATACCGTCTGGTACCGCTCGGGATCTGACAGTGTGCCCCGGAAGTACGGAGGCAGCGGCACCTCTCCGATGTCCTCGGCGGCGGCGGCGATGTCCCCCTCCTCGGCGCGCAGCGTCACCCGCCCGGAGGTGGGCGCATCGGTGACCACAACCAGCGCGTCGCCGAAGCGCAGCCGCGTACCGCTCCGGATCCGCCGCGCCGGCCGCACCAACGCCTCCCATGACCCGTCGCCCCGGGGGCGGAGCAGCAGCGCCTCCACCCGGCCTCCCGAGCGGTCCTTCTCCCCGATCAGTCGGGCGGGGCGAACCCTGGTGTGATTGACCACCACCACGTCGCCCTCCCGGAGCAGACCGGGCAGATCGGAGAACCGATGGTCGGTCATGGTTCGGGTGTCGAGCAGCCGGGAGGCGTCCCGGGGCTCGATCGCCGCCTGGGCGATGGCCGTTTCCGGGAGGTCGTAGAAGAACTCGGCGGTCTTCATGTGGGACGGAGTGTGTTCGGAAGACGCGGCAATTGGCAATTGGCGGCGTCCGCTATCCCCTATCCGCTGTCCGCAATTGGCAATTGGCCAACCGGGAGTCTTACGGGAAACTGGAAACCGGAAACACGGGCGACTGGCGACTGGCGACGCCTACAAGAGCCTCCCCTGCTCCACCTCGGTGGGTACCGCCAACCCGAGGTGCACGTACGCCAGCCGGGTGGCCACCCGGCCCCGCGGGGTGCGCTGCAGGAACCCCATCTGCAGCAGGAACGGCTCGTAGGCGTCCTCCACCGTCTGGGGGTCCTCGGAGACCGCGATCGCCAGGGTGGAGAGGCCGACCGGGCCTCCCCCGAATTTGTGCACCACCGCCTCGAGGATCGCCCGGTCGACCCGGTCGAGCCCCGCCTGGTCGATCTCGAACACCTCGAGGGCCCGGTCGGCGGTCGCCTCGTCGGCCTGGCCGGAGGCCCGGGCATCGGCAAAGTCGCGCACCCGGCGCAGCAGGCGGTTGGCGATGCGGGGGGTGCCCCGGGAGCGAGCGGCGATCACCGCGGCTCCCTCCGGGCTGATGGCGATGCCGAGCAGTCGCGCCGATCGAGCCAGCACCAGCTCCAGCTCGGCCGCCGGGTAATAGTCGATGCGGGCGACATACCCGAACCGGTCGCGCAACGGAGCCGACACCCGACCCACCCGGGTGGTCGCCCCGATCAGTGTGAACGGAGGCAGGGGCAGCCTGATCGAATGGGCGCCGGGCCCTTTGCCGACCACGATGTCGAGCCGGAAGTCCTCCATCGCCGAATAGAGGATCTCCTCGACCGCCTGAGGGAGGCGGTGGATCTCGTCGATGAACATCACGTCTCCCCGGCCGAGGTTGCTGAGGATGGCGGCGAGGTCGCCAGGGCGCTCCAGGGCCGGCCCCGAGGTCGCCCGGAATTGGGCACCCATGGCGTTGGCGACGATCGCCGCCAGCGTGGTCTTGCCCAGCCCCGGCGGCCCGCTGAAGATCACGTGGTCCAGGGTGTCTCCGCGTCCCCGGGCGGCTTCGATGAGGATCGAGAGGCGTTCCTTGAGATCGTCCTGGCCGACGAACTCTTCGAGGGTGGCGGGGCGGAGGCCCGCCTCGAAGGCGGCCTCCTCCGGAGTCAGCTTGGCGGCGAGCAGTCCCTCTTCCCTCATGGCCGGCCCAGCCGCTGCAGCGCGGAGCGGAGCAGCTCGTCCACCTCTCCGTCGGCATCGAGTCCGGCAATGGCCTCGCGGATCTCGGGTGCCCCGTACCCGAGCCCCTCGAGGGCGCCGCGCACTTGGGCCAGGCTGCTCCCCCCCGCCGGTGACAGCTCGGCGGCCAACTCGAGACGTGCCCGCAGATCGAGGATCATCTTCTGGGCGCTGCGCTTGCCGATGCCCGGCACCTCGACGAGGGCATCGACGTCCTCCGACACCAGGGCCAATCTGAGCCGTTCCGGAGTGAAGGTGGAGAGGATCGCCAGGGCCAGCTTGGGACCCACACCGCTCACCGTGATCAGCTCCCGGAAGAGGTCGCGACCCTCGGCGGTGGCGAAGCCGAACAGCGCCATCTGATCCTCGCGAACATGGAGGTGGGTGTGGAGCACGACCTCCTCGCCGACCGCCGGCAGCGCCCCGAAATCCCTCCCCGGCATCGCGATCTCGTATCCGATCCCGGCGACGTCGATCACCACCCCCGAGGGGGCATGCTCCACCAGCGTTCCCCGCACTCTCCCGATCATCGAGTGGCCTCATCGACGGCCCGTCGCAAACCGGCGCCCTGGAGGTGGCACAACGCCACCGCCAGGGCATCGGCGGCATCGGCGGGACCGGGGGCCGACTCCAGACCGAGCCGCCGCGCCACCATCGCCTGCACCTGGGCCTTGGCGGCGTCGCCGTATCCGGCCACGGCCAGCTTCACCGCCGAGGGGGTGTACTCATGAACCGGGATCCCGGCACGGGCCGCGGCCAGGATCGCCACCCCGGAAGCCCGGCCTACCGCGGTTGCCGTCTGCAGGTTGCGGTTGACGAACACCTCTTCGATCGCCGCCTCGTCGGGCCGGTACTCGGCGATCAGGGACTCCAAGTCGGCGTACAACTCGGCGAGGCGATCGGAAAGCGACGCCGCCGGGTCGGTGCGGATCACGCCCGCCGCCACCGGCCTCATGACGCCTCCCGCCGCCTCGATGACTGCGTAGCCGGTGCGGGAGAGCCCGGGATCGATGCCGAGAACGAACATGTGTACGGGCAGGTTACCGGCTGCGACCGTCACCGAGGAGGAATGGGAGACGCCAGACACCAGACACCAGGCGTTGGGCGCCCGACGCCAGACGCCAGACGTTCGACGAGAGGAGACTCGCCTCCCTCGCCGAGGAACGGCGGTTCTTCTTGT
>Ga0154791_123_pt6 | contig 53391 bp, 54 predicted proteins | sample Rifle2008BG16ft_FD_105799 | JGI IMG/M metagenome (GOLD analysis project Ga0154791, IMG submission 105799) | Actinobacteria bacterium RBG_16_68_21
GCACCGGCGGCGAAGATCCCGGAAACACCCGCTCCTCCCAAGATCGTGTCCCGTCCGGTCTCCCCGTTCCAGGTCGGCGACAAGGTCGTCTATCCGCATCACGGCGCCGCGGTGATCACCAAGAAGGAACGCCGCGAGTTCTCCGGCACGCGGACCGACTTCTTCGTCCTTCAGGTGGCCATCGATCAACTGATCCTCAGGGTGCCGGTGGCGCGCGCCGCCGAGCTGGGGGTTCGGCCGGTGATCTCGCGAACTGCAGCCGGTCGCGTGCTGGCGACGTTCCGCACCGAACCCGAAGAGGCGGGTGCCAACTGGAGCCGGTGGTACAAGCTGCTCACCGAGAAGATCACCAGCGGGGACATCTACCAGGTGGCAGAGGTCGTGCGTGACCTGACGTTTGCCCAGCAAACCAAGGGGATTTCGCCGGCGTTGAAGCGAATGCTCTCAAAAGCCCGTCTGATCCTCGCATCAGAGCTTCGGTTCGCCCTCGATCTGTCCGAAGAAGATGCGATGAAGCGTCTCGACAAGGCTCTTCCAAAGGTGGAATCCGACGAGGAGGAGTGAGGGCGGCATGATCATCGAAGCCGTTCGCCTCATAGTCACGCTCGGGTTCACGGCCGTCGGCTTTGCCGTCGGTCGCGAGTTTCCGCGATGGGTCGGGGCAACCGGTCCCAATCCCGACGCATCGATCGTCCTCGGCGCATTGATCGGTGCCGGTGTCGGCTACGTGCTCGGCGGCCTCCTCGGCCGGCTGATTCGCCGCGGGGTCGATCGAGCGCCCGACCTCGTGTCGGCAACCTCGGGTCCGCAGCTGTTCGCCGGGACCTTTGGGCTCCTCGCCGGCGTCGTGTTGGGAGCGGTGGCCGCCACCCCGATGATCATCCTGCTCCCTCCGGCCGTGGGCTGGTCGGCGGGCGGCCTGGCGCTCGTAGTGCTCGCCGCGCTCGGGAGCAGGGTGTTCGCAGCCCGCGCCGACGATCTCCTCGCCGCCGCCGGTCTCGGTACCCGCCGAGCTCCTGTCGACCCGGCCGAGCCGTCGGCCGTCAGGATGTTCGTCGTGGATACTTCGGCCGCAATCGACGGCCGTGTTCTCGATCTGGCGCGGGTCGGGCTGATTCGCGGCGAAGTGCGGGTTCCCGGCTTCGTGCTCGACGAACTGCAGGGCATCGCCGACAGCGGTCAGAAGAGTCGTCGGCGGAGGGGCCGCCGGGGACTCGACGTCCTTGACGCGCTCACCGGTCTTCCCGGGGTGCGGGTGCGAGCGGATGAACGCACCTTCCCCGAGCATCCCGACGTGGATGCCAAGCTCGTCGCCCTCGCCCTCGAATCCGGGGCGACTCTGGTGACCACGGACCACAACCTGGCAAAGGCTGCGGGGCTTCGCGGCATAGAGGTACTCGATCTCCAGGCGCTCGGCGACTCCCTGAAATCGGGACCGGCCACAGGTGAAGTGGTCACTTTGTTGGTCGAAAAGGCCGGCAGTGAGCCCGGCCAGGGCATCGGCTATCTCGACGACGGAACGATGGTCGTGATCGAAGATGCCGCGTCGCTCATTGGAACATTGGTGGAGGTCGAGGTGTCCACGACGTTGCGAACCGCCGTCGGCCGCCTGTTGTTCGCCAGACTGGTGGCATGAATCTTCACGGCATCGTGGTCGGGGCCGGCTCGGGCCGGCGCTTCGGCGGAACCAAGGCCACCAGCCTCCTACGGGGGAGGCCGCTGTGGGAGTGGGCTCGGGACGCGCTGGTGCAAGGCGGAGTTGACGGCGTCGTCGTGGTCGGTCCTTTCCCGGGGGGTCTCCCCGGAGGACCGCGACGGCGCGACTCGGTGCTCGTCGGACTGCATGCTCTCCGCGACGGTGTCACCCATGTCGTGATCCACGATGCCGCCAGACCATTGGCGAGCGCGGCTCTTACCCGGGTGGTGGTGGCCAGGCTGGCCCGGGGCGACGTCGCCGCCGTTGTGCCGGCGGTGCCGCTGCGCGATACCGTCAAGCGGGTGTCCGGCGATTTGGTGACCATGACGGTCGATCGATCCGAGTTGGTGGCGGTGCAGACGCCGCAGGCCTTCGTACTCACCACGCTGCTCGAAGCTCATCACTCCGGGGACGAGGACGCTTCCGATGACGCGACGCTGGTCGAGCGGGTCGGCGGCCTGGTGGCCGTGGTTCCGGGCGAGCCGACGAATCTCAAGATCACCTATCCGGAGGACCTGGTCGTTGCCGAGGCAGTGCTGCGATGAGGATCGGCTGGGGGCTGGACGCCCATCGATTCTCCCCGGTGGGAGGAGTCGTGCTCGGTGGGATCAGGGTCGAGGACGCGTTCGGCGTGGAGGCGACATCGGATGGCGATGTCGTTGCCCATGCCGTGATCGACGCCATCCTCGGAGCGGCGGCGCTCGGCGACCTCGGGGAGCGCTACCCGAGCGATGATCCCCGGTGGCGGGATGCCGACTCGATGTCTCTGCTGGGCGACACGGTGACCGACGTCGGCGGTCGCGGGTTTCGGGTTTCTGCCGTCGACGTCACGGTGGTGGCGGAGCAGATCCGGGTTGCCCCTCACCGGGAGCGAATCCGGCAGGGCCTGGCCGAGGTCCTGGGTATCGACGTCTCGCGGGTGTCGGTCAAGGCGACCACCACCGATGGGATGGGGTTCACCGGCAGGGCCGAGGGCCTGGCGGCGATGGCGGTGGCGGTGCTGGAGGAGGTCTGACGCCGGTCAGTCCGTCGTGACCCGATGGCGGTCCGCCAGGGAGTCGCCTCTCGAGACGGGCCACCCGCACGCTTCAGCGGACAGCGGACAGCGGACAGCGGACAGCGGACAGCGGACAGCGCTCTACCCCAACGCGGCGCGCCCCACGTCGGGCCGGTTGGTGAAGATGACGCCGACCCCGGCGGCGGCGAGGCGTCGCATCTCGCCCGGGTCGTCGGTCCACCAGACTCCGATCTCGATTCCCCTCCGGCCCGCAGCGGCCACGACCGCGTCGGCCTGCCCGCCGCCCATCGACATGAGCGGGGGGAAGAGCATCTCGATTCCCGGCACTGCGTCGAGAGCGTCGCGGGGGTCGGTACCGTGGTCGAGCACCAGGCCTGATCGCATTCCCGCCGCCAGCGCTGTTGCCACCGAGCCGCGATCGAACGACGAGAGCACGATGTCTCGCCGACCGCGTAGTGCCGCGACGGTCCGTGCCGCGACCGCGGCGTCGGGATCCCAATCGGGATCGGCGGGATCGTTCTTCACCTCGACGTCGATCCACATGCCGGCGCAGGCGGCGATGGCGGCGGCCAGGTCGGGGATACCCGGGTCGACCACGGCCAGTTCGTCGCGGGTCAGCGCGACGATGGGCCGGTTGGTTACCAACGCGTTGTGGTGAACCACGAGGGCGCCGTCGGCCGTCGCCCGAACATCCAACTCGACACCGTCGGCACCGAGCTCGGCGGCGTGTGTGAAGGCGGCGAGGGTGTTCTCCCGCCGGGCGTGCGACGCTCCGCGGTGGGCGACGATCCACGGCCGGCCGGAAGGGTGGGGCACCGGGGGAGCATATGCGGGGCCGTGCAAGCCCGATACCATCCTCGCGCCGATGAACGTCTACAACACCCTGGGCAGAGTCATGCAGCCACTGGAGCCGCGCACGCCCGGCGAAGTGTCGATGTACGTGTGCGGGCCGACCGTGCAGGCGGCTCCGCATGTCGGACACGGACGACAGGCGGTGGCATTCGACGTGATCCGGCGGTATCTCGTGTGGCGCGGCTACGCGGTGCTATTCGTGACGAACATCACCGACGTCGAAGACAAAATCATCAATGCTGCCGCCGAGGAGGGAATCACCGCCGAGGAGGTGGCCCGCCGGGCGACGGCCCAGTTCCTCGATGCCTACGGTCGGCTGCGGGTTCAGCCTGCGGACGAGCTGGTCTATGCGACCCACGAGATCCCGGCGATGATCGCCACCATCGCTCGGCTGATCGAGCGGGGTCATGCCTATCCCGCCGGGGGCGACGTGTACTTCTCGGTGCGATCGCTTCGGGGCTACGGAAAGCTGAGCGGCCGCAACGTGGACGAGATGCGATCCGGCGCCCGCATCGACCCGGGGGAGCACAAGCAGGATCCGTTGGACTTCGCCCTGTGGAAGGCGTCGAAGCCGGGAGAGCCGGCCTGGGACTCGCCGTGGGGTTCGGGGCGACCGGGATGGCACATCGAGTGCTCTGCCATGGCCGTGGAACGCCTCGGGTTCGGGTTCGACATCCACGGCGGTGGTCTCGACCTGATCTTTCCTCACCACGAGAACGAGATCGCCCAGGCAGAGGGAGCGGAAGGAGATGAGCCGTTCGCCCGTTACTGGCTGCACAACGGGATGCTCAACCTGCGCGGCGAGAAGATGTCCAAATCCGAGGGCAACATCGTCGATCTGCTCGGACTTCTCGATCGCTACCGACCAGAGGCGGTACGGCTCTACTACCTGCGTGCCCACTACCGGCAGCCCCTCGAATTCGGTGACGACCTGCTGGCCGACGCCGAGGCATCGCTCGACCGGCTGTGGGCCTTCCGCCGGCGGATCGGTACCGTCGGCGACGCCCCCGATGCCGGGGTGGTCGCCGCCTTCCAGGCGGCGATGGACGAGGACTTCAACACGGCGGGAGCGATGGCAGTGCTGTTCGATGCGGTGCGCGAGGGCAACCGGCTCGCCGATTCCGGCGAAGATGCCACGCCGATCGCCGCCGCCTACGACGAGATCGTCGCCGTGCTGGCCATCGGCGAGGACGCCGTCGACGTGACCGACCTCGCCGGGGATCTCGGCGCTCTCGGGGCGGAGCTGGGGGTGGATGCGACGGAGCCGAGGGCCATCGTCGACGCCCTGGTCGCACTCCGTTCGGCGGCCCGGGAGGGGCGCGACTTCGCCACCTCCGATCGGATCCGCGACGAGCTGACCGAGCTCGGGATCGTTCTCGAGGATGGCGCCGATGGCACCACCTGGCATCGGCGATAGCGTCGAAGGCGTTCACGCGGTCGATGCCGCCGTCGGCGCCGGCCGGGTGCAGCGTCTCCTGGTCGAGCGAAGCCGGGCGGATGCCCTCTCCGCCCTGATCGAACGGGCGCGCGCCGCCGGAGCTTCGATCGAGCTCGTCGACGATGTCCGCCCGATGGCTGGAACGGATGCACCGCAAGGGGTGCTCGCCCGCTGTCGTCCCATTCCAGTGGCGAATGTCGAAGACGCCGTGGCGGCGCGATCGCCGGCTGCGGTGGTGGTCCTCGATCATCTCGAGGATCCCCGCAACGTCGGGGCAATCGCCCGCACCGCGGTGGCCGCCGGGGTCGGAGCGATCGTCGTCGCTCGCCATCGGTCGGCCCCGATCGGGGCCACTGCCTTCAAAGCGGCGGCGGGGGCGTTCGAGCATCTGGTGATCGCCGAGGTGTCGTCGGTGGCGGACGCGGTGGTGGCTCTGCGGAAGCTCGACGTGTGGACTATCGGCCTCGACGCCGGCGGGGACCGGAGCCTCTTCGGCCTGGACCTGCTCGCCGAGCCGTGCGCCCTCGTGCTCGGGGCGGAAGGGGGAGGGCTCGGCCGCCTGGTCCGTCAGCGAGTGGATGTGGTCGCTTCGATCCCACTTCACGGCCCAATGGAGAGCCTCAACGCCTCGGTGGCGGCGTCCCTGGCGGTCTACGAGATCGCCAGGGTGAGGGCGACGGGCTGACGCCCGCCGGCAATGAGCGATGGGCCTCGCGGCACTCGGCCGCGAAAGGCTGAATCAGGTCGAAACGCCGGCGGTGGGCGGCGATCTGGAGCCGGGTGTCGGAATCGAACCGACGACATCCGCTTTACAAGAGCGGTGCTCTACCAACTGAGCTAACCCGGCGACAGACCCAGGCTACCGCCATGTCTTCCGCTTCAGCATGAGCCGGAGGTTCGTGGCATCCCCGAATTCCAGCTGGAGTTGGTCATTGGTCATTGCTCATTGCTCATTGCTCATTGCTCATCGCTCATCGCCCTCCCCAACAATCCCCGGCAACCACCCGCCTCGCCCGTACCCTTGAGGGCGATGCTGTCCGACTCCGATCGCGCGGTCCTCGAATTCGAAGGCCGTTGGTGGCACTACCCGGGTCCCAAGGACCGGGCGATCCGCGAGTACCTCGACATGAGCGCCACCCGCTACTACCAGGTCCTGCGAAGGCTTCTCGATGATCCCGCGGCCGATCGGGAGGCGCCGATGACCATTCGCCGTCTGCGCCGGGTTCGTGAGCACGCCCGCCGACGCGCCATCGAACGCCGCCTCGGCGAGCCCGGCGGCTGATCGGTGGAGGGGGACCACGGAATCCGCAGGGTCGGAGTCGTCGCCTGGAGTCTGCTCGGCACGCTTCTGCTGATCGGAGCCGTTCTCTGGCTCCTGACGAAGGTGTGGATCATCATCCCGCCGATCGTGCTCGCCACCGCCATCATCTACGTGCTCAACCCCGTCGTGAATCGGCTGCACAACCGGGGGGTAGCCCGCTGGCTCGGGTCCTGTCTCTCGTACGCGGTGCTCATCGGGCTGTTGACCCTCGCCGGCTTCCTGGTTTTCCCCAGCATCGCCGATCAGGCCCAGGAGCTGGGCAGCAACTTCCCGACGATCTACAACGATCTGGTATCCGACGTCGAGAACCTCGCCGCCAACATCGGGTTTTCCAAAGTGGAGCTACCGAGATTCGATGAGCTCGAAGCGCAGATCAACGAGGGGGACTTCTTCTCGAGCCGCCTGGCTCGTATCACCGACATCACCCTCGGTGTCTTGGAGACTCTCCTCATCCTGATCCTCGGTCCGGTGGTCGCCTTCTACCTGCTCCTCGATCTGCCGACGTTGCGGCGGAAGACGATGGAGTTGATCCCCGATCGACATCGCGCCGAAGTCGCGCATGTCTCCCGGCAGTTGGGCACTGCGGTCGGTGGTTTCCTGCGAGGCCAGCTGCTGGTGGCGCTCATCGTGGGGGTGATGACCAGCGTCGGCTTCTGGGCGATCGGCCTGCCGTTCTGGCTGCTCATCGGGATGATCGCCGGGTTTCTCAACATCATCCCCTTCGTCGGTCCCTGGGTGGGGGGTGCCCTCGGAGTGCTCGTGGCGCTGGCCACCCGGGACCTGCAGACCGCCCTCTGGGCGGGGCTGGTGGCGCTCGTCGTGCAACAGGTCGACAACCACTTCGTGAGCCCGACGGTCCTGCGGGTGACGGTGCGGCTGCACCCGGCGTCGATCGTGCTCGGCCTCATCGCCGGGGCGGCCATCGGGGGGTTCTGGGGGGTCCTGTTGACGGTGCCGGTCATGGCCTCGGTGAAGATCATCGCCGGACATCTGTGGCGAACCCGGGTGCTCGGTCAGTCCTGGGAGGAGGTGACCGAGGCGCTCCTCGAGGAACATCCCACCGGTGAGACCTTCTTCAGCCGGATCCGACATGAGGAAGCGGTCGAAGACGCCGCCGAAGCCTCCGAAGAGTCTGATCCCGGCACCGACCTACACTCCTGATCCTTCCGGAGGGATGCCACGCACCGCCGACGCGCCGTCAGCCTCGTCATCGCCACGATTGCCCTGGTCGCGTCGTGGGCGCCCGCGGCGATGGCCGCCGATGAGGGAGACGGCTATCTGAGGGCGGCCGACGTGCTTCCTGGGGTGTGCTCCCCGGCGGTCGTGCTGTACGGCCAATCGACCGATTGCACATTCCCCCTGTCCCGGGTGGCGCCGCTCGATCCCTGGCTCGGGCCGCACGTCGCCGACGAGGACGTCGTCTACGACGATCAGGACGACGACCAAGCCGACTGCTCGGTGGAAGGCGACCTCCTCGTCTGCCGGGGGGTATTCGCCTACTACTCGGGCGGTGACCGGGTGGTGAGACCGCGGATCTCCGGGGAGTTGTCCTCGGCGACCGCCACCTTCGGCACGCTCGACGGGTACTCGTACCCGCTGCAGTTGACGCCCGCCGCCGGGGTGATGGAGCCGTATGTGTTCGGGTCCACCCCACTTCGGGTGTGGGCGTACGGTCCGGTGGCCGCGGCGGGAGGCTTTGCCAGGGTGTGGTTGCGCGACGAGCCGCGCTACTCGTGGACTGTGCCCCTTCCCGCGGTCGCCGAGGATATGGTCGATCCGCTCGAAATCGACGTCGGTGGGCTGACTCCGGGCCGCTACCGGATCACACCTTGCATCGGTGATAGCGCGGCGTCGTGCGTCGAGGTTCCCGGCGGAATCACGTTCCAGGTAGGGAGCGGAAGACTCGAGGAGTTGATACCGGGGTGGAACCGGCGCGACGCCGACCGGATCAACGTCATCTTCGCCCCGAGCGGTCACGTCTCCCTCGACGAAGCCCGGCGGGTAGCTCGTGATCTGGTCGCATGGGACGGCCCACTGCTGGTGGGGTTTGACGACACCCTTCTCGGGCCGGCGGCGTCGCCATCGCAGCTGTGGTCGCTCGAGTTCGGTCCGTTCGCCATTGAACCACTGCGCTCGGCCCGTGATCGGTTCAACCTCTGGTTTCTCGACGACATCGTGGACGATCCCCTGGCTCTGCAGTACTCGGCGCCGCCGTTCGGCTGGGGTGCCCCCCTGCCCGACTTCGGGCTGCCCGACGTCCAGGTGACCCGCCTCGATTTCCTCCCTCCGGGACGCACCAGGCGCTCGGAGGCGGGATGGCCATCGTTCACGAGCCCCGACGGGCCTACCGTCGTCACCAGGGACGGCCTCGAATTCGCCGGGGCGTACGTCACCCTTCCCTTTGGCTACCGGCTGACCCAGGCAGGAATACTCGCCCACGAGTGGGGACACGCCCTCTTCGATCTGCGCGACGAGTACGTGGAGTCATCCCGCGGCGTGACCCACGGCTATCCGAACTGCGCTCCCGATCAGGCAACCGCCGAAGCATGGTGGGGCGATCAGATCGGGACGATCGATCCGTTCGTCGACGAGTACCTCAGTCTCAGCCGACATTGGTCACAGTGGGTGGATCCGGAGCTGGTCTCCGAGATCACCACGGGCTTCCTTCCCGGAGGCTGCTACTCGGACCGTGAGGACGCCGCGGTGCGGCCCACCGGGGACAGCATCATGAACTCCGGGGTCCCGGTGTTTGGAGCGGTGAACCGCCAGCGGGCGGAGCAGATCCTCGCGCTGTGGTCGGGACTGGCGCCGCTCGATGCCGACGCCCTCTCGGCGTGGTGCGACCCCGTCCGGGCGGGTGACCCCGTGTCGGCGTGCGGGATGGAGGTGGTCTCCCATGTCGAGGTGCCCGCCGCCGGTCTGTTGGCGAGCGCCGGTGCCACGACGGTCGGGTGCTCGGTCGTCTCGGGCGACACCAACGAGGGGATGACGTTCGAGTGCGATCCCCTGCCGCTGCGCGGCGAGGGGCCCTGGGAGGTGACGTTTTCGAGCCGCGCCGGGGACCGGCTCGACCGGATTGTGCTCACCGCTCCACCACCACCGCCTCCGGAGCCGACGGTCGTTCCCGCTGCGGTCGTCGCCACCCCCGTTCCGACCGAATCCCCGGCAGGCGCCTGGCTACTGATCGGCGGGTTGGTGGCGGTGATGCTGGCCAGCGCGGCGGTCCTGGTCCGCCGTCGATTGGCGACCCCGACCGACGAGGAGTAATAGGCCTCGCTTTGCTCGGCCTGCGATTGGCGAAGCGTGAGCTAGGCAGATGGTGTCGGCGAGATGTCGCCTATTGCTAATTGCCAATTGCCAATTGCCAATTGCCAATTGCGTTCATCGCCATTCCGTCCCACCCATCATCTAACGTCCCTCTTCGCGCTTCCGAGGAGGATCGAGATGACCGAGGAACTGGCCGCCACCGATGCCTATCTCCGGGAGACGACGGCGAGCGTCGTGGCCGTGAGCGAGGAGGGGATCGTTCTCGATCGAACGGTGTTCTATGCGCGGGGCGGCGGACAACCCGGGGACACCGGGATGCTCGAATGGCCCGGAGGAACGGTCGGCATCACCGACACCTTCAAGCGCGGGGGCGAAGTTATCCACGTTCCCGCGGGACCGCCGCCCCCGGTGGGCACCCAGGTGGTCGCCCGGATCGATTGGCAGCGGCGGCACACGCTGATGCGCACCCACACCGCGTTGCACGTGCTCTCGGCGGTCATCTGGCGCGACTTCGATGCCAAGGTCACCGGCGGGAACATGGAACCAGGAGTCGCTCGCATGGACTTCGAACTCGACGCGATCAGCGTCGAGTTCGGCAGAGAGGTCGAGGTCCGGCTCAGTGAGGCGCTGGCGGGCGAACACCCGGTGACTGTCCGGTTCATGTCGCGGTCCGAGGCCATCGCCGACCCCGACCTCATCCGAACCAAGGTGAACCTGATCCCGGAGTCGGTAGACCCGATCCGGGTGATCGAGATCGGGACGATCGACAAACAGGCGGACGGAGGCACCCATGTCGCCAACACCTCAGAGGTGGGCAGGGTCCGGGTCGTCAAGACGGAGAGCAAGGGCAAGGGCAACAAGCGCATGCGGATCGAGCTCGACCAATCCAGATGATCGACGCATTCCTCGCCGTCGCACTCGGCCTGGTGCTGGTGCGGGGCTGGTTCCGCGGCTTCGTGCGTGAGGCGATGGATCTCGCCGGGCTGGTGCTGGGCACGATCATGGCGTTCCGCCTCGCTCCCACGGTGGGAAGCGTGGTCTCGGCGATGGCGGGCATCTCGACCGACGCCGGCCGGGTGATCGGCGGGGTGATCGTGTTCATCGGGGTGGGGGTGGGGGCAGCTTTCGCCACCATCGCCCTGCAGCGACGTCTTCGGCTCCCGGGTCTGAATCTCATCAATCGGGCGGGCGGTGCCGGGCTCGCCGCCGCCTGGGGGGTGTTCCTGGCGACGCTTCTGCTGACGGTCGCGGTCATCGTCCCGATGCCTCCCGCCGTGGCCGGTCAATTGGATGGCTCGGCGATCACCAGCGTTCTCACCGACCCGAACGGCCTGCCCCAGGAGGTGTTCGCCCGCCTCGCCGGCGACCGGATCGTCGAGGCGCTGATCAACCTCGACGAGGCGTTTGGCACGCGGAGGGTGATCATCGGACCGGGCGAGACACTCACGCTTCCCGCGGTCCCGGAGGACGATGTGACCGACTCCCCGGGATCGGCGGACAAGGTATTCGGGCTCCTCAACAGGGCGAGGGTCGACGCCGGGCTGGATCCCCTGGCGTGGAGTGATGCGCTGGCGGTCGTCGCCGCCGGCCATGCCCGAGAGATGTATCGCGCCGGGTACTTCTCCCACGATTCACCATCGACCGGGGACGTCGGCGATCGCCTCGCCGCGGCCGGGCTCAGCTACCGCATCGCCGGGGAGAACCTGGCGCTCGCCGCCACGCCGGACGACGTGCACGCCGGGCTCATGGCCAGTCCCGGCCACCGGGCCAACATCCTCGGCGGCGACTACCGACGGGTGGGAGTCGCCGTGGTCAGCGGGCCGCTCGGACTGATGACGGTCGAGGTCTTCACGGGTTGACCCGTCCCAGGAGAAGGTCGAAGACCGCATCGGGCACCGCGGCGAATGAATCGTGGGTGGTGAGGACCACCGGAATCCGCGCCGCCCGGAAGGTCTTCACGAGGTGCTCCCGTCCGGTGACCAGCGCGGTGCGGTTGTCGGGTCCTCCGAGGGCGGCGACCACCCGCCGGATCACCCGCGGCGAGACGACCGGACCGAACTCGGCGGTGGTGGCGATGCTCTCGAAGAGTCCGGCGAGGTCGTCCCGCTCCAGATGGGTTCGCAGCACCGAACTCGACTCGTCGGCATCGGCGATTCCGGCGATGCGGAACCTGCTGTAGAGGTGTTCCAGGGAGTGGGCGGCGTCGGGCGGCATCGTCGGTTCAGCCGAACGATCCCGGCCCTCCCATGAGAGGAGGGCCGGGATCAGATCGATGACGACGAGACGCACTACTCGACAGCCGGGGGCGGCGGCATGTCGTCCATCGCGGCGGGTGCTGCGGCGGCGGGGGCCACCTTGCGGCGCTGCATCACCACATAGACGACGATCGCCACCACGACCGCGGCGACCACGGCGAGGATCCACACCGGGAACCCGCTGTCACCACCGCCGGGCGTGCCGCTGGGATCGGACTCGGCCTGGAGGTCGAGGGATCCTCCGAGAACCGGGACCGACCAGATCAGCGTGTTGCCCTCGACCCGATCGGCGTTGTGCGTCAGGATGCGCCCGGGCAGCGTCAGCTTGACATTGGCCGAGATGGAATCCTGGAACACCGAGGGATCGAAGCCCTCAGCCTGGGAGCCGAGGGTGTCGGTGGCATCGGCAGTGGCCGCCACTGTCACCTTGGTGTCGGTCACGGTCACCGAGAAGGTCTTGAACAGCGACTCGCTGTCGTTGAGCATCATGTCTTCGATCTGGGACACGTCGTCGACGGCGGCCTCGACGATGTAGAACGTCAGATCCCCGCGGGTCTCCTGACGCGTCACCGCGCCGGGAATCTCTGACAGGGCCTGGCCTTCGAAGGGATCGGTGCCTTCCTGGAGGAAGAATCCCTGGGCTTCTTCGTCCATCCCGATCTCGGCGATGATCGTGCCGGTACCGTCCTTGTTGATCACGGCTCCGTAGTTGGTCTCGACTTTGCAGGCCGTGGCCACCAGGGCCACGATGGCTGCTACGACGATGAGGCGGCGCATTGCTTTCTTCTCCCGGATTTGCGTCGCCGGGGACTCTACCGCCTCCGTTACCGACGCCGAGTCGTCTGCTGCCGCCGACCGCACACCGCCGTTGCTGCCTACCCTCCGACGATGGAACCCGAGGCCGCCGGAGTCGTCGCCGCCTTCACCGCCGCCTACCGGCCCTACCTGGAGAGCCGGTTCGCCGAGGCGGGTTTGGAGGCCCCGGAAGGGGTGGTGGCGGCCGGCGAGCGCTGGCTGCGGGCCTCTCTTGAGGAGCTGCTGAGCCTTCCCTTTGCCGCCCAACGCCGGGGTCCGCTCGAGGTGTTTCAGGAGGCGATGCGGTTCCCCACCGAGGCGGTGGCCACCGCCGGTGTGCCCGAGCCCGCCCGGGATCCGGTGGCGGCGGCGGCGTTGCCCGGTGATCGTTACCACCTCGCCCCGGCGTCCTCACAGGCACTCGGCGAGGCGGCCTGGAGCGCCCACCTCCTCTGGGGGGCTGCCAAGGCCGCGGCGAACGCGCCCCGCGGCCTCTCGGCCATCCACCTCACTCGCAACCTCCTGGATGCGTCCCGCGTTGGGGAGGCGGCGGCACGTGCCGGATACGAGCTCACGGTGGTGACCAAGCCCCCACCGGGGGACAGGCGCCATACCGTGGCGATCGTCGATCTCGAGCATCCCGACGCCGACGAGGCGGTGCGCACCCTCGCCGCGACCTGTGGCCGGGTGGTGGCCTACGGACCGCACGTCGACGAGTTCGCCCTGGTGAGGGCCCGAACCCTCGGAGCCGCCGACGCGGTGCCCCGTTCGCGGTTCTTCAGTGATCCCGGGGCGTGGCTGCCGGCACCGGTTTGATCGGGGCGCGCACCGTACCCCTGGTGCCGGCGACGAGTACCCCGGCGAGCACGACCACGACCCCGGTCCACTGCACCACGGAGAGCCGGTCGCCGAAGATCAATCCCGCCCACATGATCGTCGCCGCCGGCTGCACGAGAAGCATCACCGAGGTTTCGAGCGCGGCGAGGCGAGGCAGCGCGGTGGCGATCAACAGCCAGCCGAAGGTCTGCCCCACGAGAGCGAGGGCGATCAGCCACCCGTGGGCCGGCCAGGAGAAGGCGAGGGAGAAGCCCGAGTCGAGCGGCGCGATCACGAGTACGCCGAGCACGGTGCCGATCGTGGTATCGAGCAGCGGACCTACCGTCGGCGCCAGCATCCGATTCGACGCCCGGAACATGAGCAGGAATGCCGCGTAGGTGACCCCGGCGATTCCCGCGATCACCGCCCCCGCCAGAGGGCGGCTCCCGAAGGCGTCGTCGCGGCCCAGGCCCCCGATGAGGGTGATCCCCACCAGGACGACCGGCACGACGACCAACGCCGTCCTCGTCGGGTGCTCCCGGTAGATGATCCAGGCCACCAGTCCGACCCAGATGACCTGGACGTTGGCCACGACCGTGGCCAGCCCGGCGCCGATCAGATGGATCGACGCATGCCACAGGGTCAGGTCGACGGCGAGCAGCGCACCGGCGGCAAACGACAACAGTCGAGCGCCGGTGGGACGCCGGTCGCGCACCACGAGGCGAACGATCATCAGTATCGGGAGGGCGTAGAAGGCTCGAAAGAAGGCCGCGGTCGTCGGCGACACGTCGGCGAGCCGGACGAAGATCGCCGAGAAGGAGATGGCGACGATGCCGATGAGGGCGCGAAGCCGGGTCACCGGGGCACGGTAGCCATCGCCTGGCCCCACCCGGCCGGTGGCCCTGCACTACTATGGGTGTTGGGGTCGGTGACCGAGGGTGCCGGAGAGTCATGGGGTCGAATTCGCTCCTGCGGTTCCTCACCGGGGTGACCGCGGTCGTTCTCGCCGCGGCGGCGGCGGGTGGCGTCGTGCTCACTCTGCAGTCGGGCGCGGCTCCCGACGATGGCGGTGAGTACGGGTTGGTGCGCAGCTCGGGAGCCGTGGTGCTCGAGGGCGTCGCCGAACCGGGCCCGGGCCCGTTCTTCGATCCGGTGGCGGTAGACCTTGCACTCGACCCGCTGCTGCTCCCGCTCCCACCGCTCAACGAGGCGACGGTCGTCTCGCCCCATCACCGGAACTCGGCGGCAGATCTGCTCGCCGCCGGACCCTTCGGCCACCGGCTCGTGCAGTTGGAACGCGGCGGGAGCCCCCTGACGATCGCGGCAGTGGCCGACGTGGCCGGCGAGACCCTCGCACTGTCCGCGGCGCTCGAGGATCTCATCGACTCCAACGGCGACGGTCGCGACGACGACGGTCGGTTTACGCTTGCCGCTCTCGACGGTTCCGCCGTCTGCGTTCGGCTGCCGGTCCCGCGGCGGCTCGCCCAGGCACAAGGGCTGCAGCTGGAATCGGGGATACCCGCCAGCGGGTACTGGTGGAGCTCCTACGGGCCGTGCGGAGCACCGGAGACGGCACAGGCGGGCTCGGAGGCGCGGGTGGGAACTACGGCCGGCGTGTACGGGGCGACGCCCTCCGGCGAGGTCTGCGACGTGGGAGCCTTGGCCGCCCAGCTCGAGGCAGACCCGCGAGTCGCCGAAGCCTGGGTGGTGATCCTCGGCGTGGATCCCACGGCGATCGGGGACTACCTCGACGGGCTGACTGCGGTGATCTTGCTGCGGGACACCGTCGTCACCGACCACTTCCTCGACGGGAGTCGGATCCTGGCCCGCTCGGCGATCCTGGAGCGGGGCACCGCGGTGCTCGTCGACCAAAGGGGCGTGCCCCTGGTCCGGTGCCTTTCCGGTTCCCCTTTGCGAGCCGCACCTCCCATTCCCCCCGGAGTCACCGTCGAGGGCGCGCCCTGGGCGGGCTTCTCCCTCGAGCTGGCGGAGACGCTTCCCGCGGCCTCCCGGGCGACCAGCCGGTTCGTGCTCATGGACCTGGTCACCGGGCAGGCCGTTCATCGAGCTCCCGGGGTCACCGGAGCGCTCACCCGGCTGGCAGGCCCGCTCTTTCCGCCGGCGAGTGGCTGAGGCAGCCGCCGACCACGGGGGTGTTCGGGGGCGATAGCCTCCGAGCAGCGTTCGAGAGGTTCCCATTGGATTTCGCCGCATCACCCGAACAAGAGGCGTTCCGACTGGTAGTCCGTGAGTTCGCCGCAGCCGAGATCGCTCCCCACGCCGAGGAGTGGGATCGCACCCACTCCTTCCCGGTGGAGACGGTTCACAAGATGGGGGAGCTGGGTCTCTTCGGCCTGATCTTCCCCGAGGAGTACGGGGGGGCTGGAGCCGATCTGGCGACCCTGTGCATTGCCATCGAGGAAATCGCCGGGGTCGACTCGTCGATGGCGATCACCCTGGAGGCGGCGGTCGGTCTCGGAGCGAATCCGCTGCACCGGTTCGGGACCGAGGAGCAGAAGGCGCGCTGGCTTCCCGATCTGGTGCAGGGCCGCAGCCTGGCGGCGTTCGGTTTGACCGAGCCGGACGGGGGTTCCGATGCCGGCGACACCCGCACCAGGGCCGAGCGCGATGGCGACGAGTGGGTGATCAACGGCGCCAAGGCCTTCATCACCAATTCGGGGACGGAGATCACCTCTCTGGTGATGGTCACCGCCCGGACCGGTGATGGGGTGTCGGTGCTCATCGTTCCTTCCGGTACACCCGGGCTGGTGGTGGAGCCGGCATATCGCAAGATGGGTTGGAGGGCGTCGGATACCCACGGGATCCTGCTCGACGACTGCCGGATACCCGCCGGGTATCTGCTCGGGGAGGAGGGGCACGGGCTGCGCCAGTTTCTCTCCACCCTCGACGAGGGACGGATTGCGGTTGCCGCGCTTTCGGTCGGTCTTGCCGCCGCCTGTCTCTCCCACAGTGTGCAGTACGCCCGGGAGCGGTCCGCCTTCGGCAGGCCGATCGGGTCCAACCAGGGGGTGGCGTTTCCGATCGCCGACGTGCAGGTGGCCCTCGAGGCGGCGCGGCTGCTCACCTATCGAGCGGCGTGGCTGCGGGACTCGGGTCAGGACTTCCGCGCCGCGGCGGCAACCGCCAAGCTCTTCGCCTCGGAGGCCGCGGTCGATGCCACCAGGATCGCGACCCAGGTCTTCGGGGGTTCCGGGTTCATCGATGAGACGCCGGTGTCCCGTTTCTATCGGGACGCCAAGGTGCTGGAGATCGGCGAAGGGACGAGCGAGATCCTGCGGCTGGTGATTGCGAGGAACCTGGGGCTGCCGTTGTAGGAATCGCTGCCGCTGCCCGCCGAGCGCTACCGGCTGCTCGCACCCGCTGCCGGCTACCCGCAAGACCGTCGCATTGCGTATCGCGTGTGGCGTGCTGCGAATCACGAACTACGAATCACGACCTCTACCTGACCGGCACCACCCGGAACAGTTGACCGTTGGAATCGACGACCAGCAGTTCACCGGTCGAGTCGGTGCCCAGCGCGGCGATCTGGATCTGACCGACGCCGGCGATGTCGGCCGACCAGTCCTGCTCCTCGGTGACCTGTCCGTTGTCGTAGCGGAAGGAGCGGATCCACCCGTTGCACCAATCGGCGTAGAAGTAGTGGCCGACCAGCTCGGGCATCGCCGCCCCCCGGTAAACCACGCCGCCGGTGACCGCGCATCCGTCGTCGTGGCCGTATTCGAGTGTCGGCATCGTGAGGCCCGTCTCGTCGCACGCGCCCTCCGGCGTGTAGCAGTTGGTGCCCTCGTAGTCGGGCCATCCAAAGTTGAGTCCCTTGTCGGCGAGGGGCACGACATCGATCTCTTCGATGTCCTGCTGCCCGACGTCACCGATGTAGAGCAGGTTCTCGGGGGCGTCGATGTAGAACCGCCACGGGTTGCGGAACCCGTATTCGTAGATCTCGCCGAGGCCACCCCCGGAGGCGAACGGGTTGTCCGCGGGAACCGTGTACGGGTCGCCTCGATCGACATCGATCCGCAAGATGCTGCCCTGGAGCACGGTGAGATCCTGGGCATTGCGGTTGCCGAGGCCGCCGTCGCCCAGAGCGATGTAGAGGTACCCGTCGGGACCGAATTGCAGCATCCCGGCACGATGGCGAATTCCGGGCTGCTCCACCTCGAGAATCAGCTTCTCGGTGGAAGGGTCGACCGTCACCGCATCGGACCCGTCGGCGTGGAATTCGACGATGCGAGAGTTCAACCCGGGGTCGTCCGTGTAGTAGACGAACAACCGGCCGTTGGTGGCGTAGCCGGGGTGGAACGCCATCCCCAGCAGACCGTTCTCGACGCCGCCCGAGCCCACCCTGTCGGTGAGGTCGAGGAATGGTGTGCTCAGCAGCCCCTGACCGGGTATCACGACGCCGATCGCCCCGCCCCGCTCGGTCACGAAGATCCGGTCGTCACCGGGCAGGCTGAACGCCCCCACCGGGAAGGGGATCCCGGTGGCGAGGGTCTCCAGCTGGATGCCCTGCAGCGGTCCCAGATCGGTGGGAATGGTCGCCCCGGTGGTGTCGGTGGCAGCGGTGGATCCGGTGGCGTCGCTGGTGGACGTGGAGTCGCCGACGGCGGTGGTGGCACCGGCACTGGTCGTCGTCGAGCCGTCGGCGACTTCGCTGTCGGACCCGGAGAACGGCTGGACCAGCACCAGGAAGCCGATCAGCACTGCGAGCGAGGCGACGATCGCCAGCGTGAAGGGCAGGTTGGGGCCGGAGAACAGACCCGGGGGAGACGACGGCGCCGGTTGGCGGGGTGCCGGCTGGTTCTCCCAGGGGTCGCGACCACTCATGGTTCACGCATGATGGCATGCCGGACGGGGGCCGGTGACGGGTTGCCGGGCATGCGGTAGCGTCGTCCCGAATCGGAAAGACCCTCTCCTGAGCGGGTGCAGGCTGATAATCCGCCGATGCAACGCCTGTTCCACGTCACCCCCGGTGCCGCCGAGGCCGTGGAGGTGGACGTCTCCCGACTTGGCGCAGCCCGCACCGCCGGCGGATGGATCTGGCTGGATGTCACCGAGTTCATCCCCGGGGAGGTCCACGAGGTCGCCGGGGTCTTCGGCTTCGATCCCCTGGCGGTGCAGGACGTTCTCGACTGGAGCGAGTATCCCAAGGTCGACGACCACGCCGACTACACCTTCATCGTCGGGCACGGCATCTCCACCGCTCCGGCCGAGCGCCTGGAGACCACCGAGTACGACGTCTTCCTCGGCGTCGACTACGTGGTGACCTTCCACCAGGAAGACCTCCCCGGGTTCAGATGGGGCCGGGAGCACATCGTCGCTTCCGGGTCGATGACCGAGGGTTCGCCCGACATCCTTTGGGGACGGGTGGCCGAGGCCGAGGCGGGCCGCTTCAAACCGATCGTCGACGGCCTGGACCTCCGGATCGGCGACCTCGAAGACCGGGCAATCGTGGCCGACCCCACCGTGCCCGCCGACGTGCTCGGGCTGCGCAGAGACGTGCAGACCCTGCGTCAGATCGTGGTCGCCGAGCGCGAGGTCTTCCGCGAGGTGGCCAGGGGGGAGTTGGTTGGCATCACCCGACGCGGGGCACGCCGGCTCGGTCATGTGTTCGACGACTTCTCCCGGCTCGCCGAGATCCTCGATGGTGCCCGCCTCCTGCTCGGCAATGTGCTCGACACGTACCGGGGAACTGTCGCCGAACGGGCCAACGAGGTGATGAAGGTCCTCACGGTCTTCGCTGCCATCGTGCTCCCGCTCTCGCTGCTCGCCGGCATCTACGGGATGAACTTCTCGCACATGCCCGAACTGGCGTGGCGCTGGGGTTACGCCGGGTTGATCGGCGTGATGGTGGTCGTCGGGGTCGGGTTGTGGTCGTACTTCTCGCGGCGCGGATTCATCGGCGGGCCCCGGCTCAGTCGGGTGCCGGGCGCGGTCGGGAAGGGCCTGGTCGACCTGGTCAAGCTGACCACCAAACCGGCCACGATGCTGCTGCACCTGGCGACGCGGCCGCCCGACGGTCGAAACGAGGGCGAATCGGGATGAGCGGGTACCGGTCGCGGCTATTCCTGCTGGTCGCCATCGCCGCAGCTGCTGTCGGACTCGGAGTGAAGTGGTCGGTTCCCGCCGTCGCCGCCGATCCGACCGACTGCACCCCCGGTGAGTTCTACGACGCCGGGGCCTGCACTCCGTGCCCCGAGGGAACCTTCCAACCGGATGCCGGTCGGGATGAGTGCCTCCCCGCCGACCCGGGCCACTTCGTGGCCGGCGAAGGGGCCGCCGAGCAGATGGCGTGCCCCCCTGGTGCCTATCAACCCGAAGCCGGTGGCGTGGCGTGTCTCCCCGCCGAATCGGGACACTTCGTCGCTACGCAGGCGGCCTTCGAGCAGGAGGCGTGCGCTCCCGGCAGTTACCAGCCGGATCCGGGCCAGTCGGGTTGCCTCGATGCCGATCCCGGTCACTACGTGGACGGCATCGCCGAGATCGCCCAGCACCCCTGCACTGCGGGCAACTTCTCATCGACCGCCGCCGCAACCTATTGCCGGTTTGCCGCGGCGGGTCACTTCGTCGCGGTGGCGAGGGCAACCTCCCAGACTGCGTGCCCTCCGGGCACCTTCCAGCCCGATAGGGGAGGGGCGGCCTGTCTTCGCGCCGATCCGGGGCACTTCGCCGCCGGGGAGGGATCGGTGGCGCAGGCGGCGTGCTCTCCGGGGTGGTACCAGCCGGCATCGGGAGCGGACGGGTGTGTGCCCGCCGATTCAGGTCACTTCGCTCCCGATGAGGCGGCGCGCCTGCAGACCCCCTGTGGACCCGGTCGCTTTCAGCCGGACAGCGCGGCCCCAGGGTGCCTGGTCGCCACCGCGGGGCATTACGTCGGCGCGCCCGGCGCCATTGCGCAGGCCGAATGCCCGGTGGGGACCTTCCAGTCCCTGGCCGGAGCCACCGGATGCGTGACGGCCTCTCCCGGGCACTTCACGGTCGGTCCCGGTGCCACCGGGGAGATCGCCTGCAGTCCCGGGTCGTACCAGCCTGCAGCGGGGGCCACCGGGTGTGCCCCCGCCGACCCGGGCTACTTCGTAGCCGCCGGCGCCGCGGTGTCACAACAGCCGTGTCCCGAAGGGTTCGAGGCACCGGACCCCGGGTCGGATGCCTGCACGCCGATCGTCGCCGGTGCCGACGGTTCTCCGGAACGCCCCGGCCCGGCGACGGCCTTGGTCTGGCTGCTCGGCATCGCCGCGGTTGTCGCGGTGATCGCCGTCGGTGTCACCCGGCAGCGCCCGCAGCGGTCCTGGAACGAGGGCCCGTGGCGGCGCTGAACCGGGATCGGTGGGACCTCGATCCCGCCACCACGTTCCTCAACCACGGGTCCTTCGGAGCCACCCCCCGCCAGGTGTTGGAGTACCAGACGCAACTGAGGTCGCTGATGGAAGCGAATCCGGTGCGGTTTGTCGCCGTCGAATACCGCCCTTTGCTCGCCGCGGCGATTGTCCGGGCCGCCGGGTTCGTCGGCGCCGACCCGGATGGATTCGCCTTCGTTGCCAACGCCACCACCGGAGTCAACACGGCGCTGCGCAGCGCGGATCTCGATCCCGGTGACGAGATCCTGGTCACCGATCACGAGTACGAAGCGTGCATTCTCGCCGCCGAGTTCGTCGCCCGTCGTCGCGGGGCCTCGGTGGCGATCGTTCCCATCCCGTCGACCGTCGTTGATCCAGGGCAGGTGGTCGAAGCGATTCTCTCCTCGGTCACGCCGTCCACCCGGTTGGCGATTCTCGACCACGTCACCAGCGCCACCGCGTTGGTACTTCCCATCGCCGAAATCGCCGCCGCCCTCGCCGATCGCGGAGTGGCGACGATCGTCGACGGCGCCCACGCCCCGGGAATGATCGACCTCGACGTGGCCGCGATCGGCGCCGCCGTTTACGCCGGGAACTGGCACAAGTGGGTGTGCGCCCCCAAGGGCGCCGGTTTCCTCTGGGTGACGCCGGCCTGGCGTGACCGGGTGCGGCCGCTGGTGATCAGCCACGGCGCCGGCCGCGAGGAGGGAGAGCAGTTCCGGGCGATGTTCGACTGGACCGGCACCGCCGATCCCACTCCCCAACTGTCGGTGTCGGCGGCGATCGATGCCGTCGGCGGGATGATGGAGGGCGGGTGGCCGGCGGTACGGGAGCGCAATCGGGCGGTGGCCCTAGAGATGCGCCGCCGCCTCATCGATGCCCTCGGTCTGGTGCCCACCGGTCCCGAGTCGATGGTGGGCTCGATGGCGGCGTTCGTCGCACCGGCACCCTGGTTGTCCGGCTCCCCGGCCGAGGCCGCCACCGGGTTGATCCTTCGGCTCCTGGAGCAAGGGATCACCGTGGGCGCCTCGGCGCGCCGCGGGTCTCCCGACGTGTTTCTCCGGGTCTCCGCCCACTTGCACACCGAGGCCGACGATGTCGGGCCCTTGATCGAGGCGCTGCGGGGGTGGGGCTGACCCGGCCCGTCTCTGTCATGCTCTGCATGACCGGCGGGCCTTGGATTTCGCCACCCGCGCCGGGCGCGGCGGCGGGTCGGAGGGCGGGGGGTGATGCCTAGAACACCTTGAAGAGGAGGGCGAACAGGAAGCCGAGCATCAGGCAGGCGGGGAAGGTGAGCACCCACGTGAGAACGATCTGGCGGCTGACGCTCCAGTTGACGGCCGAAGATCCTCGAGTCGCCCCGACGCCCATGATGGCGGTGCCGATCGTGTGCGTAGTGCTCAACGGGATGCCGAAATGCGATGACACGAGGATTGCCATGCTGGCGGCCGTCTCGGCGGCGAAGCCGTGCTCCGGCTCGAGCCGGGTGATCCGGTGCCCCATCGTCCTGATGATGCGCCAGCCGCCGAGAGCCGTCCCCAGTGCCATCACCGTGCCGCACAGCAGCATCACCCACAGCGGCACCTGGAACGTCGACACCGCGCCGCCGAGCAGCAGGGCGAGGGTGAACACCCCCATGAACTTCTGCCCATCGTTGCTGCCGTGGCTGAATGCCATGAAGGCGGCGGACACGACCTGGAGGCGGCCGAACGCCGCCCGCGACCTCGACCGCCGAACGGAGCGGAACCCCCAATAGATGCCGACCATGAGGAGGAAGGCGAGGCCGAAACCGACGAACGTCGACACCCCCAACCCGATCAGGACCCTGCGCCAGCCGTCCCACAGCAGCACCGAGGTACCCGCGGTGGCCAGTCCCGCCCCGGCCAGCCCGGCGAGGAGTTCGTGGGTTTCGCTCGTCGGGATTCCGAATAGCCATGCCGCCATGGTCCACACGATCACGGTCAGCATGGCCGCCGCCACCGTCTCCAGGGAGATGACCTCGGGACGAACGATGCCGGTCCCGACCGTCGTGGCCACGGCGGCACCTGTGATCAGGACGCCTGCCATGTTGAGCACGGCCGCCATCACCACCGCCTTGGCAGGGGTCAGCACCCTGGTTCCGACGACGGTGGCGATCGCGTTGGCGGCGTCGGTCAATCCGTTGGTGAACTCGGCGGCCAGTACCAGCACCAGCACGATCGCCAGGCCCACCGTCATCGTCTCGGCCGCGCCTCTTCATCCGTGACCGCCGACACCGCCGCCACGAACGGACGCAGATGCCCCTCAGGGGAGGCGCCGATCACGTGTGCTTCACGACCACGCCCTCGAGGAGCTCCGCCAGGTGTTTGCAGCGGTCTATCGAGTCCTCGAGGTGCTCGTAGATGGCAACCCACTTGACCACCTCGATGGCGTTGGGCTCCTCGGTGAAGAGGCGATGGAGTGCCTTGGCGTAGAGCACATCGGCTCGCTTTTCCAGGCTGCGCACGCGGCGGCTGTGTTCGGTCACCACCTTGCGCGCCTTCAGTTCGCCGAAGGCGGCCTCCACCTCGGCCAACGACTCGACGAGAAGGCCGGCGATCTCGGGCACATCGGGCCGCAGCCGCACCGCGTTCGAAATCTCAAGCCGGCGGGCCAGACCGTTGACCTCGTCGATGATGTCGTCACACCGTGTGGTCAACGCGTAGATGTCGTCGCGGTCGAGCGGAGTGATGAAGCTCACGTTTAGCTTGGCGATGAGGTCGGCCACCAAGAGGTCACAGTGCTCCTCGATTCCCTTGATCCGCTCGGCGTAGTCGGCACGGCGCTCGTAGTCGGCGAGGAGTTGAGAGAAGACGACGGCGCCGGCATGCACCTGACCCACCAGGTCGGCGAGGAGCTCGAAGTACTTCTCCTCGCGGGGGATCAGCCTGACCACTTCACACTGCCCAGCCTGCGCATCGATTCTGCAGCCTACCCGGCCGTACGGGTGCCTCCGCAGGAGACAGCGAGCTTCCAGGTTCCAGCAAGAACTGGCGACTGGCGACTGGCAACCGGCAACCGACTCTCACCCCACCCGTCTCGAGGGCTGGCCGCGGCGGAGGAGCAGCGCGAGGAGCAACCCGGCGACGACGACGCCGGAAGAGATGAGGAAGGTCTCACCGAGAACCGTCGCCGACAGGCTCCGTTGGGCGGCATCGGCGGTGTCCTGAGGGTGCTTTGGGACCCGGCGGAGGGCAAGGCTTCGGGATGCGGCGATCAGCAGCATGGGAGACATGCCCCTGACCAGGGGGTTCACACAGCGCCCTCGGGAGTGTCGGGTTTCGGGACATAGTTCACGCCTGTCGCGCGACATAGTGCACACCTGAGCTGGGAGGTGGCACGTGTCGTTGGGGCGGCTGGTGGTGACGGCGGTGGTGGTGGAGGGTCGGTCGAAGAGTGAGGTGGCTCGGGAGTACGGGGTGTCGCGGCGGTGGGTGCATGAGCTGGTCCGGCGGTTCGAGGCTGAGGGAGAGGTGGGTTTGGCGCCCCGGTCCCGTCGCCCCAGGCGCAGCCCCCAGCAGACTTCGGTGGGTCTCGAGGCTGAGATCATCGAGTTGCGCAAGCTGCTTGCCGAGGAGGGTCTGGATGCGGGGGCCCACACCATCGCCTTCCACCTCCAGCGCCGCCACGGGACGACTCCGTCGCCCTCGACGATCTGGCGGATCCTCGTTCGGTGGGGCTTTGTCACCCCCCAGCCGCAGAAACGGCCCAAGAGCTCCTATATGCGTTTCGAGGCCGACCAGCCCAACGAACGGTGGCAGGCCGACATCACGCACTGGGGTCTGGGAGACGGCACCGAGGTCGAGATCCTCAACGTCGTCGACGACCACTCCCGGCTGCTGATCGCCTCCGACGCCTATACGACCACCAAGGCCGCCGACGTGGTCACCAGCTTCCACCGTGGCTTTGCCGCCTGGGGGCTGCCGGCAACGGTGCTCACCGACAACGGGGCGGTGTTCACCGCCGCGGCTCGGGGCGGGGGCCGATGCGCCATCGAGATCGAGCTGGATCGCCTGGGGATCCGGATGCGTCACTCCGCCCCCTACCACCCCCAGACCTGCGGCAAGGTGGAACGGTTCCACCAGACCCTCAAGAAGTGGCTACGCCGTCAGGAACCTTCCACGAGCCTGCGGGAGCTGCAGGACAAGCTGGACACCTTCGCCGACTACTACAACACCGTCCGCCCCCACCGGGCCGTGGGCCGACGCACTCCTCAGGAGGCCTTCGACGCCAGGCCCCGGGCCACCCCAGGAGATGTGGGCTTGGCGGCGACCAGCCACTATCGGGTGCGCCGAGATCGGGTCGACAAGGTGGGCCGAGTCACCCTCCGCTACAACAGCCAGCTCCACCACATCGGGCTGGGGCGACGTCACCGGGGCACCCGGGTCCTGCTCCTGGTAGCCGACCTCGAAGTGCGAGTCCTCACCGAGGATGGCGAACTGCTCAGGGACCTCACCCTCGATCCGTCCCGCGACTACCAGCCACAGGACACACCCTGATGTGGAAGGATGTCGCGAAACATCCGTGCACGATGTCTCGCGACATCACACGGCGCCCTCGGGAGGACTCGAACCTCCGACACACGGTTTAGGAAACCGTTGCTCTATCCCCTGAGCTACGAGGGCGGGGTGGGCGCGTTTCCTGGCGCGAAACGTTCCAAACCGTCAATCGGGGAGGGTAATGGCGTGGGTGAATGTGGTTGAGTCGGCTCGGGGGCTCGGGAAGTTCTATCTTGGTTGGATAGGTCTTCCTGGCCCGAGATGCACTCCGGTGCCAAGACAGTGTGCATCCGGGCGACGACGCTTGGGTCGTCAGGATCGAGCAATACATCCCGTGAGACCGGGCCTCACGGTCCGACCGTGAACGGAAGCCACAGGCCGACATCGGTGCCGTCTTCGGCGCTGACGTCGCCGACGAATAACTCGTAGTCGCCCGCGGCCAACTGATCGATGGTGAACTCGAACCAACCCCACACCTCGGTGTAGTCGGTGGTGTCGAAGATCACGCTCGACTGTGCCGAGTACGAATAGGGGGCACCGCCGAGGGTTCCCGACCAGTCGGCGGCCACCAGGGCACCGGATTCCGGCAGGTCACCGGGGGCCGGGGCCTGGCGGAGCCGCACCTGCAGTGTCGCCTCGAACGGCCGAGCCCACCCGGCGACCGTGATCGGCGGGACGGGGAGGGGTCCGTTGAGGTCCCAGTTGATCGGATGGTCCACGGCGGCGAGGTCGGTGACGATGGCCTGCAGATCGAGGCCGGTGCCGGTGGGCGCGTCCACGGTGTCGATCACCAATTGCAGAGGAGCGGTCAGCCAGTAGACGTGAACTGCGCGGTTGTTGGCGAACTGCATGTCGAGGCTGATCGTGGGGGAACCGGCGGTGTGGCGGGTCACGAAGGCGTTCACCACCTCATTCCCCGAGTCGTGCCATGCCCATAGCTCGAGGGCGGTGGGCAGCGCCGACGGCACGTCCGGCGTGAAGTCCAGCGAGAGGAATCCGGGGAACGGTCCGGGCAGAGGCGTGGTGGCGCCGCCCAGGGGTGGCAGGGTGTCGGCGAGGACCGGGGTGCCCCCGCCGGCGTCGGCTCCGAAGGTCACCACGGTGCGCTCACAGTTCTGGTCCGACATGTGATGGAGGGCGTACACCGACGTTGCCGCGGTTCCTCCGGGCACCGGGGGAGGCGGTGTCGCCGGGGTGATCGAACCCGCATCGACGCCGTAGTCATTGGGATCGGCGGAACAGGGCACGTCGGTGAACGCCGGCACCGGCACCACGAACCCGGCATAGACCCAGCCTCCGGTGACCCCGGCGGCGGGGTAGTCGACCTCGTACCAGATAGCCCCGTTGCCGTCGGTGGCGCTCTGCCCCGTGGGGAACAACCCGACGCCGTTGGGAGGTACCGTCGCCAGCGGCGTAGGACCCGCCGCCGCAGTGGGTTGAATCAACAGTCCACCATCCGGGTCGCTCTTGGAGACCAGAGCAACCCCCAACTCACCGGTCGCCGCCGGGGCCGTCGTAGTCGTGGTCGCCGGCACGGCGGTGGTCGTGGTCGCGGTCGTGGTCGCGGGAGCGGTGGTGGTAGTGCTCGCCGGGATCGTCGTCGACCCTCCGCTGTCGTCGCCGCATGCGGCGACGATCACCGACACCACCATGACGACCGCTATCAGCTGTGCCCGCGTCCGCATTGGCTCCCCTCCCGGTTCGTTCCGAGTGTGAAACGTGTCCCAGTCTGATCCGGATGGCACGGGCCACTCGTCGAGCAGCTGATGGGACGCTAGAAGCGCATGCGTTGCTGTGCAGCGGAATACAGGGAACTTCTTTCAAGGGCGTGGTTGGAGGAGGGTGGCTGGTCGAGAGAGGCTGCATCGAGCAGGACCGTCGGCCCGCCCGGCGTGCTCCGTTGGCTCCGTGAGGCTGTCGGTTTGGCCCGCCAGGTCCGAAGGGCGCGCCCCGTTCGGGAGCACGCGGCACTTGTCAGCCTGTGACCAGGGGTTTCGGAGTTACCCGCCGACCCCGCGAGGGCGGGGTGGTCCGTCTCTTGGTGCGAAACGTCCCGATCCGTCGATCAGCGAGGGCAATGGGGCGGGTGAAGGATGTTGATCCGGGCCGGGGACCTGAATGGTCCTCTCGGGCCCGGGCGTCCACAACTTCGTTGGGCGTGGCAGTGTGGTGTCCTTCAGAAAGGAACCTGGTTCCGTGGACCTTCCCACACTTCCGTTGACGAGTCCTGCCTGGCTGTTCCTGGTACTCGTCGGCCTGATGCTGGTGATGCCGATCCTGGCGGAGCGCCTTCACCTGCCCGGCGTTGTCGGGTTGATGCTGGGGGGCCTGTTGGTGGGTCCCGAGGCCCTCCATTTGGTGAACCGCGCCGGGACGGTGGAGGAACTGGGCAGCCTCGGACTCCTCTATCTCATGTTCGTGGCCGGGCTCGAACTCGATCTGACCGAGTTGAGTAGGCGTCGGGGTGCCGCCCTGGTATTCGGAGCCTTGACCTTCGGGATCCCGTTTGTGCTCGGTGTGGGTGCCGGGTACGGCTTCGAGGTTCGGGGGAGGAGTGCGATTGTGCTTGGTCTGCTGTTCGCTTCGCAGACCCTCGTCGCCTACCCGATCGTCCGGGCACTGGGTCTGACGGCGAATCGCGCGGTGGCGACGACTGTTGGTGCCACCGTCGTCACCGACACCCTGGCCCTCGTGGTTCTGGCAGTCGTGGTCGGAGGAGGGGATGGGAGCAGTCCACTGGAGATGATGCTTCGCATGGGAGGGGGGCTGGCCGCGCTGGCGGCGTTCACGGTGTGGGTGCTCCCCGCGGGCGCAGAACTCTTCTTCAGGGGCCCCGGAATCGACCGTCCGCAACGATTCGTGTTCGTTCTCTTTGCGTTTGTGTCGACCGCGGCCTTTGCCGAAGCGTTCGGTATCGAGCCGATCGTCGGAGCGTTCTTCGCGGGTCTTGCCTTGAACCGGAAGGTTCCCAGTCAGGGTCCGCTGATGGACCGTATGGAGTTCGTGGGGACGTCCTTCCTGATTCCGTTGTTCTTGATATCCGTTGGCATGCTGGTCGATCCCGAGCTGCTCATCGATCCCGAGACCCTTGCCCTGGCCGGTGTGCTCACCGCGCTGGCGCTGATCGGGAAGGCAATCGCCGCCTGGGTGGCCGGTCGGGTGTTCGGCTTCTCCACGCCGGAGATCGGCGTGATGTTCGGTCTGTCGGGAGCACATGCGGCCGCGACGCTCGCCGCTACCGCGGTCGCTTTCGACGCCGGGCTGTTCGAGCAGCGGATCGTCAATGCGGTGGTGGTTGTCATCTTGGTGACGATCGTTGCCGCTTCGTGGGCGGCGCGGCGGTGGGCGCCCCGCATCGGTCGACCGGAGAGTCGCCGAGGGGCGCTTGGCCGGGTCGTTGTCGTATCCGTGTCGAACCCCGATTCGGCGCGAGGTTTGGTGGGAATCGGGGCCATGCTCGCCAAGGCCGACGGCGGTCTGCTCGTCCCGCTCCATGTGACGTCCGGCCCCGATCTATCGGGTCCCGGGGCGATGCTGCGCGAGGTGGCCGAATCCGCCGGTCGGCTCGGAGTGGAGATAGAGACCCGGCTCCGGGTCGACGCATCAACACCGGTGGGAATCACCAACACGGTCACGGAAATGGCAGGGACGGTGGTCGTGGTGGGCTGGAAGGGAAGCTCGCGTATCGATGACCTGTTGAGTGGCAGCATTCTCGACGAGATCGTCAGGACGAGCCCCGCGCCGGTACTCGCCTGCCGCATCGCCGCGCCGATCCGGCGAATCGTGGTCGCCGCGGGGAACGGCGAAACGTCGGCAGCGCTCCCACTCAGAGATGCCGTCGAGCTGGGAGTAAGGTTGAGGAGCGGGGGAGTCCCCCTCGTCATCCTCAGCGATGATCTCGCTGTCTCTCGCGCGGTGCTCGGTGTCCACCACCACAAGCACCTCCGTGAAGTAACCGGTGATCGCATCGACGCGGTCTGCTCCGTTGCTACAGACGGCGATCTGGTGATACTCCCCGGTCCCCACAGCGATCGAGACGGCGCGGCGTTGGCTCAACGACTCCCCGCGGTGTCACTCGTGGTTGTCGCCGGATACGCAATCTCCGGCGGCACAGGCCTGGCCTCCTTCTTCGGCTAGCGCCTCCGGGGTGTTCTCGATGCCGATCTCGCCCAAGACCCGTCTTCGTCCCACCCAACGCTTGACGCGACCGGCGTCGCAGTTCGTTCCCCCGGGGTGTCGCCGCCTGAGGAAAGCGCACCGGGAGCGGTGTCCCCAGTGACCTCATCCTCTACCCGGCCCCGGTAGCCGGGGGCATGATCACGTGCTTGGGGACCGCGTGGGACCCGGCGGTGGCGGCTCACGGGCAGGTCCGACCCAAGAAGGAGAGCGGGCGATGACCACCACCACCCCACCCATCACCGGGCTGTCGACGCGACCGGCCTGGCTGGCGCTTCCCTGGACACTCCTCGGGTTCCCGCTGGCCATGGGTGCCGGCTTCGGCATCTACGCCGCATTCGGCCTGTGCATGGAGAGCAGCCGCGAGACGTGCGGCGATTCCCCGTGGATTTCGTGGTGGCAGACCGGCCTCGTGTTCGTGATTGCGTGGATGCTGCTCGCGGGACCATCTCTCTACGCGCTGACGAGGGGGCTGCGAGCCCACAAGTCGGGCAATCCGAAGGCGATGCCGGTGATCGTGGTCTCAGGTGTGCTCATCGTGCTGATAACCGTTGTCCTTGGTAGTGGACTCTGGTGATCGACGCGGCGATCGGTGTGGGTGTGTCTGGATGTCAGACTCCCATAGTGGCTTCGGATCGCATCCCCAAGGCCTGAGGCCCGCGTAGCAACGCGACAACGCCACCGAATAGGCGCCGCATGGCTGCCATCGCCTCGTAGAAGTCCAGGTCTTCGATCGGGTCGCCCGCTTCGGTCCGGTATGCGTCGAAATGGTCGGTCCGTGCTTCGGGCAGGCGATTCGACACCCAGAGGATGAGCGAGGCGCCGAGGTCGAACCAGGTGTCGGTGACCGTCGTGGCGGTCCAGTCGATGACCACCGGGCAGCGGGCACGTTCGTCGATCACGTTCCACGGGTGGAGATCCCAGTGTGCCACCCCGGCACGGCCCGGTGCCACTGAGTCGGCTCCCTGAGCCGCCCAGTCCAGCGCTAGTTGGCGAAGGCCGGGCGTGTCCGGGAAAGTGGGGAACCCGTCGGTGCTAGCGCTTTCCCACTCTGTTGAGCACCAGAGCCGCCAGGACGATGCCACCGGCGATCACCGCCATCCACCACAGCGCCCTGAGGATGAACCCGACGATGCTGAACCCGATGATTACCGCCGCCACGATCACGACGAATCCGAGAACCTTCTCTCCCATGGCGTCAATCCTCCCACAGTGCGGAGGGAACCATTGGAGGCCGGGTGGCGTCGAACTCCCCAATGGGCGCTGCTGCGGAGTCCCACGGGGAACGGGTCGAACGGTTTCGGCTGCTCTACGACGTCGCCTATCCCCGGATCATGGCCTACACCCTCCGCCGCGCTCGCACTCGGGAAGATGCCTACGACGCCGTGTCCGAGACCTTCGCCGCGGTGTGGCGCCGCCTCGACGACATTCCCGATGAGCCACGCCGCATCCCCTGGGTGTACGGCGTCGCCCGTCGGGTGCTCGCCAACCAGTACCGGGGCGCCGACCGGCGCGCCAGACTCGACGAGCGCATGACCGCTGCGGCGGCGCCGGCCCCGGATCCCGACTTCGACCACGTCCACCGCGCCCTCGACGCCCTCCGCCCCGAGGATCGGGAGATCCTGACGCTCTCGGTGTGGGACGACCTCGACAACGACGAGATCGCCACGGTGCTCGGCGTCAGCCCGGCGAACGTCGCGGTCCGACTGCATCGCGCCCGCCGCCGCCTCGCCCACCACCTCGGCAAGGCCGGCGACGAATCGGCGGAGAGCGTGAAATCGGCGAGGGGTTCCCGGACACCTCAGAGGGTGTATGGCACCCAACCGGGGCCGGGAGAGGTGGATCGGGAATGAACCGCAAACGATTCGGTGGTGATCCCGTCGAAGCGCTGCGCCGTGCCGACCCGCTCGATCGCCTGGAGGTGCAGGCAGAGGCTGCGGAAGCCCACAAACGGGCCCTATTCCAGGAGATAACGGACATGGACACGACGGAAAGACCGACGCCGGCTCCCGCTCGGGGCACCGGATTCAGGATCGCGGTGACCGCCGCGGCGGTGACCGCGGTGGCTGCGGCGGCGATCGGCGGGTACGCCTTGTTCGCCGACAAGGCCGACCCGAGGATCATCGGCGGTGAGGCGATCGGCGGGGGCGGGATGGCGATGTGCATCCAGTACGACGATTCGATCCTCGCCGGGCAGCAGCAGGCGTTCGACGGGACGGTGGCCTCGATCGACGGGACGCGGGTGACATTCGCGGTGCGCCACTGGTACAAGGGCGGTGAGGGCGACTCGGTCACACTCGACGCCGAGGGCCTCACCGGGGGGCCGAACTCGGCGGCGATGGATGGGAGCCTGCCGCTCGAGCCTGGGCAGCGGTACCTGGCTTCGGCGAACGACGGGGTCCTGTGGTCCTGCGGGTACACACTCACCTTCGACAGCGACCTCGCCGACCATTGGGCTCAGCTGTTCGGCGCCTGAGCAAGACGAGTGATCGGCCGAGGGGGTGGGCATGGGCCTGCCCCCTCGTCGGGTCTACAGCTCGACCTGGATTCCCACCTCTACCGCCCGTTCCGGCGGGATCCCGAAGTAGGCGGCAGCGTTGCGGGCGTTGCGCGCCATCAGTGCGTAGAGATGCTCCCGCCATGGGGCTATGCCCGGCCGGTCGGTGACGATGATGGTCTCCCGGCTGAGGAAGTAGTGGGAGTCGAGGGGGTGGTAGCGCAACTCGGCGGCGTCGGCTTCCAGGGCCCTGGGGACGTCGGGCCGCTGCATGTAGCCCACGTGGAGCACGGCCTGAGTGATGCCCTGATCGAGATGCTCGATCTTCAGAGCCCGCCGGGGATGGACCCGGGGGGTGTCCTCGACCACGATCGCCACCAGCAGGATCTGCTCGTGGACGACTCGGTTGTAGCGGAGGTTGGTGACCAGCGCCGGCGGGGCCGTGTAGGGACGCCCGTACATGTACACCGCGGTGCCCGGCACCCGCATCGGCTTGCTCTTCTCGATGCTCTGGATGAACGCCTCGAGCGGTACGTCGCCGCCCCGCACTCGCTCGTTGACTATCCGCTTGCCGGTCTTCCAGGTGGTCATCACCGCAAACACCGCGGCGCCGGCGACGAGGGGGAACCACCCCCCCTGGGGAATCTTGAACAGGTTGGCCCCGAGGAACCCGAGGTCCACGGTGAAGAAGACCAGCGTGAGCGGTCCTACCAGCCAGCGGGGCCAGTTCCAGTGGTCGCGGGCAACGACGAAGAAGAGGACGGTGGTGATCACCATCGTGGCGGTCACCGCCACCCCGTAGGCCGCAGCGAGGTTGGTGGATGAGCGAAAGCCGAACACCAGCAGGATGCAGGCGACCATCAGGGCCCAGTTGACCGCGGGCACGTACACCTGGCCTCGTTCGTGCGCCGACGTGTGTTCGATCCTCAGCCGGGGTAGATAGCCGAGCTGAACCGACTGCATCGCCAGGGAGAAGGCTCCCGAGATCAGCGCCTGGGAGGCGATCACGGTGGCGGTCGTCGCCAGGAGAATGAGCGGCCAGCGCAGCACATCAGGCGCCATCAAGAAGAAGGGGCTGTCGATCGCCTTCGGGTCTCCGATCACCAGGGCGCCTTGTCCGAAATAGTTGAGCAGCAGGCCGGGGAGCACCAACGTGAACCACGCCAGTCGGATCGGCCTCCGCCCGAAGTGGCCCATGTCGGCGTAGAGGGCCTCGCCGCCGGTGACCACCAGGAACACCGAACCGAGAACCAGGAACCCCTTGAACCCGTGGTCGGCGAAGAAGGAGAGTGCATACATCGGGTTGACCGCCCGCAGCACCTCGGGACGGATGGCGATCTGTTGGATGCCGAGGGCGCCGATTGTGGCGAACCACACGATCATCACCGGGCCGAAAATCCTCCCGACCGATCCCGTGCCCCGCCGCTGCAGGAGGAACAGGCCGATCAAGATCAGGGCGGTGATCTCCAGGACGTAGGGCTCCAACGACGGCGCGCTCACCTCGAGGCCCTCCACCGCCGAGAGCACTGAGATTGCCGGGGTGATCATCCCGTCGCCGTAGAGCAGGGCGGTGCCGAACAAGCCGACCAGGATGAGAAGCGTGCGGCGCCGGGTAGTTGCCCCATTCTTGGGAGTGACCAGCGAGGCGAGCACCAGGATGCCGCCTTCCCCCTGCTGGTCGGCGCGCATCACGAAAGTGAGGTACTTGATCGTGATCACGATCACCAGCGACCACAGGATGAGCGAGAGGATGCCGAGCACCGCCGTGGACGAGACCTCGACTCCGTGGTCGGGGTGCAGCGATTCGCGTAGCGCGTACAGCGGGCTGGTGCCGATGTCGCCGTAGACGACCCCGAGCGCCCCGAGCGACAGAAGGGCAAGTCGCTTGCCGGTGGGCTTGTGTGGGTGGACGGGCGAGATCGGGGGTTCCCCTGGGGCGCGGACGTCGAAGCGTAGTGACCCCCGTGCGCAGCCCCTTACTTGCGGACCGCCGAGCCGGCGCCCTTGTGCCGCTCGATCTCGGCGATGCGGATGTCCTCAACGGTCACGAACGCCGCAGGATTGACCGCGGACACGATCGCCAACGCTTCTTTGACCTTGCGCCGGGGGAGCACCAGGAAGTTGACCCGCACCTCACCGTCGCGGCCCTCGGCGTTGAGCACGGTGACCGGGTATCCGCTGTCGCGTAAAGAGTCGGCAACAGGGCTGTCATCGACGGAAGTCACGACCCGGATGAAAGCGGTGCCCATCGCCAGCCATCGCTCGATGTAGCCGCCGAGCAGCGTGCCGCTGGCGAACCCGGCGGCGAAGGCGATCATGCGGACGGGGTCGTTGATGCCGCTGGAGAACACGATCGCCGCCGCCACCACCCAGAACAAGGACTCGAAGAAGCCCATCACCGCCGCCAGGCCGATTCGCCCGCGCATGAGCGTGACGATGCGCACGCTCGAGATCGAGACGTCACCGATGCGCAGCAAGAAGATCGTGAGGGCGCCGAGTACGAGATCCATGGCTCTTCCAAGAGACGGTCGGGCAGTGGGCGGAGGTTCCCAGGCTGACCAACATTGTCGTCTCCCGCGGCGCAGGAAGTGAAATCCCCCGGTAACCACGGATGCGGCCGGGCGGTCGAATCACACGCGGCATATCCTGGAATGCGGCTTGGAGGGGAATCGTGACAGATCGCATTGGTGTGCTCGGTTCTGGTTCGTACACGCCGTCCCGGGTGATGACCAACGCCGACTGGTCGGCGCTGATCGACACGACCGACGAGTGGATCGTCACCAGAACCGGCATTCACGAGCGGCGGTTCGCCGCCGACGACGAGACCACTCTTGATCTCGCCGCCAACGCCGCCGAAAAGGCCCTGGCCGACGCCGGCCTGACCGCCGATGATCTCGACGAGATCATCGTGGCTTCGGACACGCCTGAGGTGTACACGCCCGACACCGCCGCCTACCTCCAGCACCGCCTCGGGGCCCGGGAGATCACCGCCTATGACCTCGGTGGCTCCGGGTGTGCCGGCTTCGTGCTGGCGCTCGACATCGCCAAGACTCGGGTGCAGGCGGTCTCCAAGAGGATCCTCGTCGTCGGGGTCGAACTGATCTCGCGGCTCATGAACTGGACCGACCGCGCCACGTGCGTCCTATTTGGTGATGCCGCCGGCGCAGTGGTGATCGGCAGCGGCGCCGGGGTCAAAGCGGAGCTGCTCGCGGTCACAGCGGGGACCGACGGCAGCGCCGCCGACATCCTCACCCTGGAGACCGGAGGCACCCGGCGGCCCTTCAGCCTGGCGGAGGCGAAGAAGGGGGGCCAGCACGACATCGTGATGAACGGACGCGAGGTCTACCGCCAGGCGGTCCATCGGATGTCCGAGGCCGCCGAGAAGGTGCTCGCCCAGGCCGGCCGGCTCAAGGAGGAGATCGCGCTGGTGATCCCCCACCAGGCCAACCTGCGGATCATCGACGCGGTGCGGTCCAAGCTGGGTCTGCGTGAGGAGCAGGTGTACGTCAACGTCGACCGCTACGGCAACACCGGGTCGGCCACCGTGCCCCTGGCCCTCGACGAGGCTCGCCGCGAGGGGCGCATCGATCCCGGCGACCTCGTGGTGCTCACCGCCTTCGGCGCCGGCTTCCACTGGGCCGCCGCCGCATTGCAGTTCTAGAAGACGCCTTCCGCCTTCCGCCTTCCGCTTCGACTCTTGCGGGTAGCGGGTGCGGGTAGCCGGTGGCGGCGGCTCAGGCCCGTCCTGCCAGCTCCTCGAGGCCCACTCTCAAGCGCTCGGGCCCGTCCCACCGCTCGCTCCCCTCGGGGAGCGGCAGTGAAGCGGGATCGGCCCCGGTGCGGACATCATCGACCATGGCGGCAACGTGGCGAAAATACGGCGCCAATTCTGCGGGCACCTCGGGACCGGCCACCTTGCCGTGGCCGGGGATCACCACTGCGGGGCTGAGGAGGTTGATCCCCTCGAGGATCTCCGCCCACTTCTTCGGATGGCCGTCGACGACCCGGGGATGGATCCGCGTCCAGCACAGATCACCGGCCACCAGAAGGCGGTCCCCGGGAATCCACACGAAGACGTCGCTGTCGGTATGGCCCCCTCCGTAGGTGAGCACTTCGAGGGTGCGGTCACCGGTGATCACCAGTCTGTCGTCGAAGAGCACCGTGGGCAGGGTGAGGCGAAACCCGGGAGCGGCGAGTTTGATCTGCTCGACGCCGGCGATGCGGCGCCGGATTGTCTCCTGCGCGGCTTCATCGTTCGACTCCAGTTGGGCAGTGAGTGACGCCAGGTAGCCGTCGATCTCCACCTCGTAGGCACCCAGGTCGGTGGGGGCGTTGGCCACCATCAAATCGAGGGTTGCCCGGGTCGAGACGATCGGTGCTTCGCCGAATGCCTGATTGCCCTGCGTGTGATCGCTGTGCCAATGGGTGTTGACCACCAGGAAGGCGCTCCGGCCGGTGAGCTCCCCGGCGGCTGTCCGGAGATCCTCGGCGGCCTGGGCGGTCTGAAACGTGTCGACCACGACGGTCTGTCGACCAGTGTCGATGATCGTGGCGTTGCCGACCGCGGCCCCGGTGGTGCCGGCGATGGCGGCGTGGACTCCGGGTGCGACCTCTGCGACTGTGAAATGCTCGAACATCCCCCGACGCTACGCCGGAATGGGGGTCGCCGGGGTCACTGCCCGCTGGGGGCGGGGATGCGCGCCGGGCGGGGGACCGGCTGGAAATGCGTCCAGCAGTGCTCGTTCTTGTTGTACGCGGAGAGTCGCGTGGTGCAACCTCGGGCGGCGCAGACCCGGTCGGCGCCGTAGGTCTTGCGGGGCCTGCCTCCGTACAGCTTGGAGATGCTGTGGTCGCTCACGGCACCAACCTTGCCATGAATTCGCGAGTTACTCAAAGGCGATTCGCCATCGGGGATGGGCCATTCGACGCAACGGAGGGAGCTGGGAGGCGACGCGGCCGGTCTCTTACCGGAAACTGGAAACGGGAAAGTCGAAACCCCTGAGATTCACAACCCTCCGATCCGCCTTGTGCCAATATGGCGTCACGAAGAAAGGAGGTGGTCCGAAGGTGATAGCCAGTCTTTACGGGACTTCGGAGGTGGTCGGGCGCTAGGACGACCATCCCTGGGGTGGTCGTCCTCGGGCTTTTCCGAAGGCGGCGACTCCAACCCGGACCACCGGAGTCGGGAGATCCGCGAGCTGGTCCTCTCGCGGCGGCGGCAACGCCGAAGCATCTCCCGGCTCTTCCGCGTCTACGGCGCACCGGCTGCCGGCGTCCGGCTACCGGCAAGACCCTGCTGACGCCCGATCTGCGGGGGTCTGCAGAGCGGGCAGCGGGTTAGATCGCCCAGCTTCTTTCCACCGGTCCCAGCTCCACTGAGAGCAGATACTGGGGACCTTCCTCGGGATCGTTGATGGGCCCACCGGCTCGGTGGAAGCCGAGCCTCTCGAAGAAACCGTAGGCGCCGACCCGGGCGAGGCACCATGCCACCTGATCGGCGGTGGCCGAGGCGTGCTCGAGGCAGCGCTGCAACATCCACGCTCCCACCCCCCGGCCGCGGTGGCCATGTTCCACGGCGATGTCGCGGATCCGCCATGCCCCGGTCTGGGTACCCGAGGGCATGGGCTGGGGATGGACCGTGGCGACGCCGACCAGGACCCCGTCCTTGAACGCTCCGATGTGCAGCGCCGCCGGATGGGAGTCGGCCTCGTAGTCCACTGCGGCGAGGGGAAGTGCCGGGTGGAGCAACGCGCGGCGCAAGGGCCGCGCCTCAGCCGGCTCGATCCGCTGGAGTTCGTAGTCGCTCATGGATACCCCCGCACGGTCACGCTACCCCCCGTCCCCGGCTTGTAGGGCCGCGGTCTGCTGCTCGTCGAGGCGGGACAGCACTTGGCTGTCTTCGGTGCCGGGCACGATGAACTCGTAGTCCGTGTCGTATCGGAAATGGTCGCCGCAGGAGGGGCATCGCAGTAGCTTGTGCAGGCGGCTGCCGTCGCTACCCAGATCCTGGACCTCGATGAGCCGATCGATCGCCCCCGGGATGAAGGTGCTCTCCTCGGGCCATCCCCCCTTCTGGGCACCGTATTCCCGGTCGCCGAGCTCGCCGCACACCGCGCAGGTTGTGGCCACCTCGCTATCCCTCTCCGACTGCGGGGAAAGCGACTCCCGCGGGGGTGATGGTCACCTCTTCGTCGGGTCGGAGACGTGAGTAGGTGTCCCCGTCGGCGACCACCACCGGGCACGTGATCCCGTAGAGTTCCTCGGCGACCAGGGCGCCCACCAGCACGATGTCGTCCGACTCGCCGAGGATGATCGCCGCCGGGGCCGTTCCCAAACGAATCGCCTCGGCGAGGACGCTGGAAGACGATGACGACCCGCGGCCTGCCGGCATGACGAGCACCCGGCCGGCGGCGTTGAGTCCCGCCTGGGGATGGCGTCGATCGATGATCTCGCCGGTCTCCGGATCGAGCCCGCCCCACATCGACAGCGGTTCGTCCAACAGCAGCACCCGGCCGACGGCGTTTCCCTTCAGCAGCATCCGCTCAGCCACTCCACACCGCCTCGTCCCGAATGATGGCGCCCGCCATCGCCGAATCCACGCAGTCGATCAGGCTCCCGAAGGCGACTTCGACGCCGATGTTCCCCGGGGCGTACCACGCCCACTTGCCCGAGTTGGTCATGACGATCCCGTTCCGGCCGCGAAGCACCGGGGTGATGTAGGTGCAGGTGTCGGTGACGATGTCGATCCCGGCGAGGCGCAACGTATGAACGGTGCCCTCGGCAGCGGCGGCCGCGAGCACCTCCCGGCTGGTGTTGACGTAGAACTCGACGCCGGGAGCGACCTGCCGTCCAGACACCAGGGCGGCCAGTGATCGGAACTCCTCCAGTGAGAAGTGGGGGGTTCCGACGCTCACTGCGGTGAGAACACCATCGAGGTGGGTGGTGAGTTCGTCGCGGGCGGCGCGGAGCGCGGCGAGATCGACGTCGATGACCTGCTCGGGCGCCGCCCCGCCCAGTGCCGCCTCCAAAGTGGGGGCCTCCGGGGTGGTCCCCACTGCGTGGAACATCGCCACCCCGCCAGACGAGGCCGCCGCCGCCCCGAATGCCTTGAGGGCGTCTTCGGGCACTCCCGGCGGCAATCCGACGATCGCCGGGACCTTGGTGCCTGTGGCCCGGCCGATCAGGTGGCCGAGTACCGGGTAGAGGACCTCGGCGGACGCCAGACGATCGGGGACGCCGACGAGTCGAAAGACCACCCGGGCTCGGCGATGCTCATCGAGATGCAGCCCGGTTTCGGGGACGCGGCCGGTGAGGGCGGCGCAGATGTCGATGAAGTCGCCGTATCGATCGGTGCGGGCGCCGAGCACGGAATTGGCGAACACGATCGCATTCGACTCGGCCCAGGCGATGTGCTCGCCAAGAGCGGGGCGCCGCGGGGACTGGTACGGGGCACAGGTCCACGTCGGTGTTCCCCCCATCGCGGTGTATGCCGCCATCAGGCGCCGGCCACGATCGCGCAACCGGTCGTCGGCGTGAACCAGATCGGGGTGAAGCAGGTCGAGGGAGGAGACGTTGAGCGTTGTCGGAACCGCGACCCGGCCTCCCGTGGCGGCGAGGCGTTCGGCGAAGTCGAGGCCCGCCTCGCCGTGGTAGAGGCACGAGTCGACATGGGCGGAGGTGATGTCGATGAAGCGGAGCGCTCCGTCGGCTGCGGCGACGTGTGTCAGGATCCGCATGGCAAGGGCGGGCGCTTGGCCGTGCACGCCGGCCGCCATCTCTCGGTCGTGCTCGCTGAGCGTGAGTTCCATGGCCTCGTCAGTCTGCCGGGGGATGGGCCGGGGTGCGACTTGCGGCGCGAGTCGTTCCGTCCGGGTAAACTACATCTGTGTAAGCAGAAAGGGGAATGGCTCGTGGTGCTCACCGAGGCGGCGGAGCGGGCAACTCATCACACGGCTGCGGCCACCGCCGCGTCGATTCACCTCCACTTCGAAGGATCCGTGGTCGAGACACCGCTGGCGGGCTTCGTCGGCAACCCCGATCTGGATGGCGTCGCAGTCGTGGCCCCGGAGCGGGGGATCGTCGAGTGGTTCCCCAGCGATCTCCAGGCACTCGAACCACTGGCGGCGATGTCCCGGGCATCGGCCGGACCGGAATGGCAAGTGTCGGTGATCGTGCCCGCGGGCCGCATGGGGGAGGCGCATCGAGCCTTGCGGGGTGCGCCGGTCACGCTGCAGCCGTGGTGGTTCGACGACGAAAGCGTTCGCTTCGGGGGTCCCGAAGTACCCTGACGGGTATGCCCGTACCGCTGTTCACGCAAACGGTCATTGCCTTCCTCTGGGATTTCGACCGGACGCTGATTCTCGGGAATCAGCAGGAACCGCTCTTCGATGCGTACGGGATCGACGGGGCGAAGTTCTGGAGCGAGGTGGACGGGCTGGTCGACCACTACGCCCGGCGGGGCGTGCCTGTATCCAGAGACGCCGCCTATCTGCTCCACATCCTCGCCTATGTAGAGGCCGGCGTGTTCGCCGATCTGACCAACGCCCGGCTGCGCGAGTTGGGTGCCCGCATCACCCCCGCTCCGGGCGTGCCCGAAGTCCTCGAGGCACTCCGCGACCGGGCGTCCGCCGAGCCGCGGTACTCCGCCGAGGGAATCACCGTCGAGCACTACGTCGTGTCCACCGGAATCAAGCCGATGATCGAGGGGAGCGTCATCGCCCCCCACCTCGACGGGATATGGGCCAACACCTTTATCGAGCGCCTTGCACCGCCGGGCTACCGGGAACGACTCGACGTGGAGCCGGGCGAGCACCCGATCAGTCACCTCGGCTACATGATCGACAACACCGCCAAGACGCGGGCGATATTCGAGATCAACAAGGGCGTCAACAAGAATCCGACACTCGACGTGAACGCCCGCATGGGCCAGGAGCAGCGGCGGGTGCCGATCCGCAACATGATCTACATCGCCGACGGGCCCAGTGACGTTCCCTGCTTTTCGATCGTGAATGAACGGGGAGGCAAGACCCTCGGCGTGTACACCACGGAGCCGAAGAGCAACTTCCGGGGAGTGCGCGACCTGCAGGAGCAGGGTCGCATCCAGGGCATGGCGGAGGCGGACTTCCGCGAGGGCAGAGCGGCATACCTATGGCTGATGGATTCGCTCGACCAGATCGCCGACGGCATTCTGGAAGATCGCGGCCGGGCGTTCGCCGACATACCCCGGCCCCCGGGTCACGTCTGAAAGGAGCACGCAATGCAGATGAAGGGTGCCAAGGCCCTGATAACCGGAGGTGCCAGCGGCCTCGGTGAGGCGACGGCGCGCCGGTTCGCCGCGGCCGGCGCCGATGTCACCTTGCTCGACATCCCGCAATCGAACGGGATCGAGGTGGCAGAGCAGATCGGAGGGCGCTTTGTCGCCGCCGATGTGGCCGTGACCGCCGAGGTGGCGGCAGCGGTGGCGGCCGCCGCCGAGGCTATGGGTGGGATCCATCTCTGTCTCAACGCCGCCGGCATAGCTTCGGCGCATCGGATCATCGCTCGCTCGGGGGAGCTGTTCCCGATCGAGCTCTACGAGCGGGTCCTCAAGGTCAACCTCATCGGCACTTTCGATGTGCTCCGCCACGCCGCCCAGCACATGGCCGAGAACACCCCCACCGACGACGGAGAGCGCGGCGTGATCGTCAATGTCGCCTCGATCGCGGCGACCGAGGGACAGATCGGCCAGGCTGCTTACTCGGCTTCCAAGGGTGGCGTGATGGCGATGACTCTCCCACTCGCCAGGGATCTCGCCTCCTATGGCATCCGGGTGAACACGATCGCCCCGGGGATCATGGAGACGCCGATGATTGCCGGGATGAGCGACGAAGTGCGCGAATCCCTGTCCCATGTGCACGCCTTTCCCAAGCGCCTCGGACGGCCCGAGGAATTCGCCGCTCTGGTGCAGCACCTGTTCGAGAACACGTTGATCAACGGGGAGACGGTTCGTCTCGACGCCGCTGCCAGGATGGGGCCGCGGTAGGGCCGGTAATCCGGCAGCGGGCGGCGGGTAGCCTCTTGCCATGCCCCTCCACGCCGTAATCAGCGGTGAGGCCGAGTGGCCGGACGCCGGGAAGCGTCCGGTGTGCTTCCTGGTGGATGCCTCCGGATCGCTGGAACACCGGCTGATCGAACGTTGGGTGGAGCGGCACCGTCCGCCGGAGGGGGCTTATCGGATCGTTCGCCTGCTCCCATCGCGGCGGCGCAGGTTCGGATCGCTCGAGGCGCTTCGTGCCGCCCTCGAAGGTGGCGACGACTTGCTGCTGGTCCCGGTGCGGGTCGCCTGGTCCGCGACGCCGCGGAGGGGTCGACGGATACCCCGGCTAATCGATCTGGTCACGCTGGGTGATCCGCGCGATCCCAACCGGCTGCTTCAGGAACTGATTGTCCGCTTCCGGCCCGATTGGGTGAGGGTGATCACCGGCGAACCGGCGACTGCAGCCGCCGTCCGGTCGCGTTGGATCGACCAGCGCGTAGAGCACCCGGAGGCCCCGACCGGTTTTGCCGAGTACGTCGCCCTGCAGGCGGCGCTGACCCTCGAGGTGGCGGAGCGGCGGGTGCGGGGAAACCGCTACAAGGTGCCGCGCTTCGTCGCCGAGGATCTGCTGGTGTCGGGGTCCTACCAGGTCGCCCTGGCAGACCTCGCCCGACGCTCCGGCGACGACGTGGATGACCTCGCCCCTCGCGCCGCCGGGTATCTGAAGGAGATCGCCGCTTCTCCGAGCACCTTCGTCATCGACCTGGTCGCCGCCCTGGTCCGGGCGATCTACACGATGGGGTATGACCGGCGAATCCGCTACGACCGGGCTGCCCTCGACCGCATCGCCGCCATCGGCCAATCCCACTCCCTCGCCTTCCTCCCCAGCCACAAGTCGAACATGGATCATCTCGCCCTCACGTACGTGCTGTACGAGAACGGACTCCCCCCGAACCTCACCGCCGGGGGCATCAACATGAACTTCTTCCCGATCGGGGCGCTGCTCCGTCGGCACGGCATCTTCTTCATCCGCCGCTCCTTCAAGGACAACGAGCCCTACAAGCTCGTGCTGAAGAGCTACATCGACTACCTGCTCGCCAGGCGGTTTCCGCTCGAGTGGTATCTCGAAGGGGGCCGCAGCCGCAGCGGCAAGCTGCGCGAACCGCGTTACGGCATGCTCTCCTACGTCGCCGACTCGTGGCGGCGTGGATCGTGCGACGACGTGGTGTTGATCCCCACCTCGATCGCCTACGACCAGATCCAGGACGTCGGGGCGCACGCCGCCGAGCAACGCGGCGCCGCCAAGGAGAGGGAGTCATTCTCGTGGATGGTCAAGGTGATCCGCAGTCTGCGACGCCGCTACGGGAGGATCCATCTCGGCTTCGGTGAGCCGGTCCATCTCTCGGAGTTCCTCGAGCGCTACCCGCCGGGGTACGAACCCGACCCGGAGGCCTCCCATCTGGAGATCGCCAAGCTCGCCTTCGAGGTGTCGGTGCGCATCAACCGGGTGACGCCGATCACCCCCATCTCTCTGGTGACGGTGGCACTGCTCGGAGCCGATCGGGCGCTGACCGTCGGTGAGGCTCATGATGCGGTGCGCGATCTGATCTCTTTCGTCGCAGCCCGCGAGCTCCCGGTGACGGAGCATGTCGATCTCGACGACCTCGGGTGGGTGGAGACGGCCCTCGAGGCCCTGGTGGAGCACCGGGTCGTCACCCGCTTGGTTGGAGGCACCGACACCGTCTATGCGGTCGGGACCGGTCAGGAACTGGCGGCGGCGTTCTACCGGAACACCATCGTCCACTTCTTCGTCACCGGGGCGATCACCCAGGTCGCGCTCGCGGCAGCCGCGGCCTCCGCCGAGCCCTCGGAGGAATTCTGGGCGACGGTGTGGTCGTTGCGCGACCTGGTGAAGTTCGAGTTCTTCTTTGCCGAGCGGGAGGAGTTCCGCGACGAGGTCGCCGCCGAGGTGGCGCGGCACAGCCCCGATTGGGAGCAGGAGATCTCTGCGGGGATGGCCGATGACGTGCTCCGCAGGATGCGGCCCGTGTCCGCGCCGTGGGTGCTCCTGCCGATCCTCGAGGCGTATCTGGTCGTCGCCGATGCTCTGGTGACGGCGGACTTCCGCCGGGATGTGGACACCAAGGAGCTATCTGCGATCTCGCTGGCGCTCGGGGAGCAGTATCGGGCGCAGCGCCGGATCCGCAGCGCCGAGGCGGTCTCCACCGTGCTCTTCGAAGGGGCCATCCGCCTCGCCGCCAACCGCGGCCTGCTCACCGGAGGAGACGTTGCCCGGTTGCGCGAGCGTGAGGCGTTTGCCGCCGAGATCCGGGCCGCGGTGGAGATGGTCGATCGGGTGGGTCACGCCGCGCCGTGAGGCCTCGGGCGGGTGACGAGCGACCGGTGACCCCTGAGTTGACGGCTGCGCCGTCAACTCACTTCTTCGCCGCCTCGTAGTACGGGTTGGTGCCGGAGGCGTGGTCGGTGACGTCGATGATCGCTCCCACCTCGGGCACCGCGGTGCGAATCGCCACCTCGATGCCCTGACCGAGGGTCACCTGGGCGAGCCCGCAGCCGACACACCCTCCGCCGAGGCGCAGGTATACGGTGTCGCCCTCCACGGCGACCAGTTCGGCGAAGCCGCCGTGGCCGGCGATCGCCGGGTTGATCTGGGTCTCCAAGATGGTGGCGATCTTGTCGGCCAGAGGCCCGGTGAGCTCTGCGGTCCCGGCAGCGATCTTCGGACTCGGGCTGTTGGGATTGTCGATCCCGAGCGTTCCTTCGCCGGCACGGATGGTGGCTCCCTCCAGGCGGGCAACGCTGTCGGCGCGCACCACCACCGGAAGATCGTCGAACCGTTGCAGCACATCGGTGGCGGCGGCGTCGACGACCGGGATGAAGGTGAGCTCATAGGTGAAGAGGAGGCCCTTCACCCCGGTGATGCTCACGGTGAGAGCGAGCTCTTCGGCATCGGGTTCCTGGGCGCGAATGCCGAGGATGGCCTCCACGGCCTCCGGCGTGATCGAGATGACGGAGCGGTCCTCGATGGCCATGGCGGGGGATGGTAGACGAGGCGCGGTTTCGAGCCACGCGGGAAGTCGTGGGCAGCAAGCGAAAGGCGATGAGCGATGAGCGAGATCCGGCCGGCAGGCCTCTTGTGACAACTGGAAACTGGAAACCGGCAACCCTTCCGGGTGACGGGTGACGGGTGACGGGTGACGGGCGAGGGGAAACTGGAAAGTGGAAACTGGAAACTGGGATCATCCCCTCATGCCCCGCATTGCCCTGGTGCTTCCCACCGGCTCCTATCGAGGCCCCGACTTCGTCGCCGCCGCCGATGAGCTGGGGGTCGACCTGCTCGTGGCCACCGACGGCACGTTCGGGATGACCTCCGGCCGGATATCCGGGGTGGTGACGGTGGATTGTGGTTCGCCGGCGGACGCGGCGGCAGCCCTGGTGGGTGCCGCCGAGTCACTACCCGTCGACGCGGTGCTGGGGGTGGACGACGGGGGCGTGATGGTTGCCGCCATCGCCGCCCGCGCCCTTGGGCTTCCCCACAACCCCGTGGAGGCAGTGGCGGCGACCCGGGACAAGGCGGGAATGCGGTCCCTGCTCGCCGCCGCCGGTGTGCCTCAGCCTCGCTACCTGGTGGCCGGTGACGAAGAGCAGGCAGTGGCCGCCGCCGAGGAACTGGGGTTCCCGGTGGTCCTCAAACCGGTGTCTCTGTCGGCGAGTCGGGGCGTCATCCGCGCCGACGACGCGACGACGACCCGAACAGCCGTCTCTTGGATCGAATCCATCCTCGCCGAGGCGGGCTCCGATTGGCCGATCCTCGTGGAGGAGTACCTGCCGGGTGACGAGGTGGCCGTCGAGGCGCTGGCCACGCCGTCGGGACTGGAGATTCTGGCCATCTTTGACAAACCCGACCCACTCGAAGGGCCTTTCTTCGAGGAGACGATCTACCTGACCCCGTCGCGGCACGCCCCGGAGACGGTGGCGGCCGTCGGCGAGATCGTCGCCGCCGCGGTGGCGGCGCTCGGGTTGGTGCACGGACCGGCGCATGCCGAGGTGAGGATCACCCCGCAAGGACCCAAGGTCGTGGAAGTGGCGGCGCGGTCCATCGGAGGGCTGTGCGGGCGATCGCTCCGCTTCGGAATGCTCCATCAGAGTCTCGAGGTGCTGCTGCTGCGAGCCGCCCTCGGGCTTCCCCGGCGGGGGATGGGCAGAGAGCCGGCCGCCAGTGGGGTGATGATGCTTCCCATCCCCGCCGACGGAATCTTGCGGGCAGTGCGCGGGCGCCACGCGGTGGCCGAGGTTCCGCTGGTCACGTCGTTGGAGATCACCATCCCGATCGGGCGCCGGGTCAGGCCGCTGCCCGAGGGGGATCGCTATCTCGGATTCGTGTTTGCCTCCGGCGACGACCCGGCTGACGTGGAGGCGGCGCTCCGCGAAGCGCACGGGTTGCTCGAGTTCGTCATCGAGTGATGAGGAGTCGAACGACGACTACTCGGGCGGTTTCATCGGCGAGGCGAGTTTCCGTGCCTTGCGTCGCAACGTGGTCACGCCGGTCTTGAGAACGCCGATCGGGCCCGATGTCTCGAACGGCGTCCGCAACAGGTCGGGGACCATCCTCAGCCATCCGAGGGCGCGCAGCGACCCGTAGAGGATGGCCCCGGTGATGCCCACGATCCCGACACCGGCGAGGAGGATCACCAACGACGGCAGCTGCAGCTCGTAGAAGGTTCGCCACGACGGGATCAGGAGCACCATGCCGAAGATCGCCGCCATGGTTCCGACGAGCACCCGGCGTCCCGGAGTGAGGGGTTGAGAGTTGATGATCAGGGCAAACAATCCCACAGTCACCAGGACGAGGGATGCGAGGGTCCGCGCCTGGATGAGCGGTGCGGACTCGATGATGGCCAACTCATACGCGAAGTAGGTCGCCGCGGCCATCAGAGCTCCGACGGGAAAAGCGAAACGCAGCACCCGGCCTACGAATCCCGGCCGCGCTCGGGCCGCGGTGGGGGCGAGGGCGAGGAAGAAGGCCGGTGCCCCGATCGTGAGGGTGCCGACCAGGGTGAGGTGGCGGGGAACGAACGGAAAGGGCGTGGCGAAGATCCCTACCAGCACGGCGAGCAAGAACGCGTAGACCGTCTTGGTGACGAACAGGTTGGCGACCCGTTCGATGTTGGCGATCACCCGTCGTCCCTCGGCGACCACCGAGGGAAGGGTGGCGAAGTTGCCGTCGAGGAGAACGATCTGGGCGACGGCCCGTGATGCCGACGACCCAGAACCCATGGCGATGCCGATGTCGGCGTCCTTGAGGGCGAGCACGTCGTTCACGCCATCGCCGGTCATCGCCACGACATGGCCCCTCGCCTGGAGGGCGCCGACCATGGCCCGCTTCTGGTGAGGGGTGACCCGGCCGAAGACCGCTCCTTCTTCGATCACCCTGATCAGTTCCTCGCGATCCTCGGGAAGATGACGGGCATCGACGACCTCCCCCTCGAGGCCGACTTGACGGGCGATGGCGGCCACCGTCTCGGGGTGATCCCCGGAGATCACCTTGGTGGCCACGCCCTGCTCGGCGAAGTACCGCAGCGTGTCGGCCGCCTCGGCCCGAATCCGGTCGCTCAGCACCACCAGGGCGACCGCGGACAGGTCATCCGGCAGGCCGGCGGCAGCGACCTCGCCGGCGGACCGGGCGAGGAGGACGACTCGCGCTCCTCCCGCGGCCGCCTTGGCCACCGCCCTGGCGACGCGGGTGTCCGCGGGCAGGACCATCTCGGGGGCGCCGAGCACCCATGAACCCGTGGTGCCGAACGACGCCGCGCTCCACTTGCGCGACGACGAGAAGGGCACCGTGGACGATGCCCACCAGCCTGCCGGTGCGGCGAACCGCTCGCCGATCGCCTGCATCGTGGCATTCGGGCTGGTGTCGGCGGCGGCGATCGCCCCCAGGGCGTCGGTGACATCCACCGCATCGGATTGAGGGGCGAGGAGGAGCACCTCCTCGACCGAAAGGCGCCCCTCGGTGAGGGTGCCGGTCTTGTCGAAGCAGACGACGTCCACCCGGGCGAGTCCCTCCACCGACGGGAGCTCCTGGACCAGCACGTTGGCGCGTCCCAGCCGAACGACGCCGACCGCGAAAGCGACCGAGGTGAGCAGGACGAGCCCCTGGGGGATCATCGCCACCATCCCCCCGACCGCCACCCGGATCGCCTCCTTGAGTTGATCGTTGGCCTGCAACTGACTGAAGATCAGCAATGCCATCGTGGGCACCATCACCCAGCCGATGACGGCCAGGATGCGATCGATGCCCTTGCGCAGCTCCGAGTTCACCAGAGCGAACTTGCGTGCCTCTGCAGCGAGGTTGGCGGCGAACGCGTCGGTTCCGATCCGGCGAGCCTTGAACACCCCGGATCCCGAAGAGACGAACGAGCCGGAGAGCACTTCGTCGGCGTGCTCCTTGACGATCGGGTCCGCCTCGCCGGTGAGCAACGACTCGTTGATCTCGAGGCCCTCGGACACCACCACTAGTCCGTCCACGACGATTTGGTCGCCGGCTCGCACTGCGAGCAGGTCGTCCAACACCACTTCGTCGACGGGGATCTCGTAGGGACGGCCTTCGCGGATCACGGTTGCCCGGGGGGCGCTGAGCAGGGCGAGGCGGTCGAGGACCCTCTTCGCCCGCAACTCCTGGACGATCCCGATGAGTGCGTTGGTCACCAGGATGATCCCGAACAGCGCGTCCTGGATCGGGGCCACCACGAGGATCACCGCGAGCAGGGCGCCGAGCAGCATGTTGAACAGCGTGAAGACGTTGGCCCGGACGATGTCGGCGACGGAGCGGCTTGGACCGGTGGGCACCCGGTTGACCGCCCCGGCGGCGATGCGTTGCCGGACCTCGGCGTCGCTGAGGCCGGTGAGGGACGTGCGGCCGGCCGGTCCTGAGGTACTGATCACCATGCCGCCGTCCAAGGGTAGTGATCGGGAGTCGGAAGACCCGGCGATGGGTGTCGGCTCAGGAGCCCGACATCCACTGGTTCCGCCGCTTCGAGCGGCTCCGTCCCCACTCGGTCGCTTCGAGCAGCATCGCCAACCCGAGCGCGATCACGACGATCGGCCACAGCGAGAAGGAACGGTCGATCACGTCGAGGTCGCGCAGGAGCATGAAGGCTCCGATCATCACCAACGCCAGTGGCCAGAACCAACCCCGACGGTTTCCCGCCAGCGTGCCGATCAACAGCCAGCCACCGATGGCGAGCCACACCAGAGTCCACACCGAGATATCGGGGACTGCCCCCAATTCACGCAGCAGGAACAGGACGCCGACCGTGACCAACGCGAGGCCGAGGAATATGGGCCGGGGAGCGCGGTATTCGGTGGCGGGCATGCCGGTCAGGATACCGGTGGCCCGATGCCAGGGACCAGTTGCCAGTTGCCAGTCTCCAGTCTCCAGTCTCCAGCAAGAAGGGTCCGAGGGCCGGTCGCTCGGGCGATGGTGTCTGGTCTCTGGCGGGTGTCGGGAGACGGGCGACGTTCTTCAGTACACCCGCCAGCGGGTCGGAGTCACCCGGATGGGAATCGAGTAGGCGGCGGCGAACTCGGGCGCGGTCGACCCCATCTGTTCGATCAGCCGCTCGTATTTGTCCAGGTATCCGGGATGATCGGCACATGAGGGCCCGGAGGCGATGCGCGCCGTTCCCTCGACACTGACCACGTCGGAGCCCTCGTTGCTGTCGAGGTTGAGCGAGACCTTCGGGTTGGCGGCGATGTTCTCGATCCGTGACGAGGACATGCTGTAGATGAGGAAGTCCCCATCGTCGATGACGAACCACACCGGCGACGACTGCGGCTGACCGTCGGCGCGTATCGTGGTCATCCAGGCGACGACGGCGTCGGCGAGGAGAGCGGTAGCCGCGGCGCCCTTCGGAGTGGATGGATCGATCACGCTGTCACCTCCATGAGTGTTTGCAGGCCACGGCGGAGACCGGCCGGCATGCGCACCGGTTTGCCCGCCAGGTTGGTACAGGCCGCCTCGATCGTGGCGTCGAGAACCCGCTCGTCACCTCGATCGATCCGTTGCCGCCAGGTGCTCGCCGATGCTCCGAGGGATGCCACCCTCGAAGTGATCACCAGTTCGTCGCCGGCGGCCGCCGGGGCGATGAAACGGATGTCGACCCGCGCGACCACTACCTGGAATCCGGCGGCGGCCAGCGCGTCCATCCCCGAGTCGATGTGCTCGAGGGCGGAGATCCGAGCGTGCTCCAGATACGACAGGTAGGTGGCGTGGTTGACGTGGTGGTAGGGATCGAGTTCGGCCCAGCGGACGTGGATGGTCGTGCGGTGCACGCCGCGAGGTTAGGGAGCGACGAGCACCCCTACGACCTCGTCGACGTCGTAGGGCAGAGTCGTGACCCGCTCGATGGTCCCGAGGAGCGTCCATGAGCCACCGGCGCGGTAGCGGCCCACCCAACCGAAGGTCACCCGTACCGGGTAGCGGTCGAGTGTGGGATGGCAGCGCCACCCACTCGGATCGTGGAGCCGGTACTCCTCCGGGCAGGTCTTCACCGTGTAGGCATGGGAGGCGTCGCCGGCGAAGGCGGCGACTGCCGGGTAGCCGGCGGCGGGGGTGCCATCCCCCCAGTCGATCCAGACGGTTTCGATGTCGGCTCGCACCTCCAGCAGCCGACCGTCGGGAAGCACCTCCTCGTGCGATAGAGGTTGCGGTCGAGGCAGGTCGGCCAGCGTGGGAAGGTTGGTGATCCCGGTCGCCGGGTGCAGCGCCGGGGCCGGCCGTTCCAGCGAGAACGAACGGAAGACGTCCCAGGCCTCGCTGGTCACGGTGATCGTGGTGCTCCCCGGGTGGCTGGGACACTCCGGCAGTTCCCAGCGGGTGAAGATGATGCCGGCATCGTTGGCCGGGTCCCAGGCGTCGAGGCCGGGTGGGTAGCGCGACCAGTACCAGCAAGGGCCGAGCTGTGGATCATCGCCGGTGGCCAGGTAGCGCAGCGGCGGCAGCGTGGTCACCGCGGTCGAAGTGCTGGTGCCCCAGTATCCGCAATCGATGCCGCTGGGCGTGACGACGCAGCCGGGGTCGGCGATGGCGGCCCGGAGGGTCGTTGCCGAGATCACCGCGAAGAGGAGCACCGCCAGCCGTGCGCCCGATGAGCGCACCACCCGGGGACCGTATGCTTTCCGGACCGCAAGATCAATCCCCCAGGAGCAGCCCGATGACCGACGACGGCATCGTCCTCCGACCGATCACCGAAGCCGAATACGACCGGTTCCGTGATGTGATGTCGTTGGTGTTCGGTGTCGACACGACCGAGGAGTCGCGGACGCGACTGAGGCGTTGGCTGGAACTCGATCGGACGATCGCCGCTTTCGACGGGGACGATCTGGTGGCTACCGGAGGGACCCTGACCTACCGCCTGGTCGTGCCCGGTGGAGGCCTGGTCGGCGCGGGAGGGATGACCGTGGTGTCGGTGGCTCCGACCCATCGACGACAAGGGATCCTCAGTCGGATGATGCGCGATCAGCTCGCGGACTCCCGCCGGCGGGGCGAGCCGGTGGCGATCCTGCGGGCATCGGAGAGTGCCATCTACGGCAGGTTCGGATACGGATGCGCAGTGCACGCCGCCGACCTCACCCTGGATCGCCATCGGGCCGCCCTCCGCTCCGACCTGCCGGAGTCCACCGGCCGGGTGCGCCTGGTCGGCACCGAGGAGGCCCGAGCCATCTTCCCCGGGGTGTACGAGGCGGCGACGATCGCTCGCGGTGTCCCCGGGTCGATCGAGCGGCGCGTCGCCGACTGGGAGGCCTACTTCAATGACTCCGAGTCCGATCGCGACGGTGCCTCCTCGTTCCGGTTCGCGGTGTACGAGTCCGGGGAGGGAGAGGCCAATGGCTACGCCCGCTACCGGCACAAGCCGTCGTGGGGGACGGCCGGGCCGGAGGGGACGGTGCTGGTATCCGACCTGCAGGCGGTCGATGCCGAGGCGCTGACCGCGCTGACCCGCTTCGTGACGGCGATCGACCTGACGATCCGCGTGGAATTCGAGATGATGCCGACGGAGGGAGGTGTCGCCGACGTGCTCGCCGACCCGCGGCGTCTCGGCCGCAGCACGTATGACCTGCTCTGGGTCCGGCTGGTGGACGTCGCCGCCGCCCTCGCCGCCCGCCGTTATCGGGTAGCAGGATCGGTGGTCGTCGAGGTCGTCGATGAATTGCTCCCCGAGGCAGGGGGGACCTTCCGCCTCGACGCGGGTCCCGGTGGCGCCGAGTGCCTGCGCACCGACGAGGCGGCGCAGGTGAGGGTGAGCACCGCCGACCTGGCGGCCTCATATCTCGGATGGTCGCGCCTGCGCTCCGCCGCCTGGTTGGGGAGGGTCGTCGGTGATCCAGGGTCCATCGGTCTGGTCGACGACATGCTGTCGTGGCCGGTTCCGGCGGCGACCTCGGTGCGGTTCTAGGACGGGCCCTCCTGACCTCCAGGGTCCGCACTAGATGCCTTGGAAACAGAGCGGGAACGGATCGCCGGGGCATCGACCTGGCCCTGGGAAGCGAAGACCCTGAGGGGCTTCGCCACCACACTCCTTCTCCCACTGCTCACTTGGCTTGTCACCAGCGTGTTCGGCAAGGTGCTCGACCTGTAGGGGCTCAGACCAGGAAGTAGGCGACCGCTCCGAACACCAGGCAGTAGACGGCGAACGGCATCAAACCCCGGCGGGCGAGCAGCCGGACCAGAAATGAGATCGCCAGGTAGCCGACGACCGCCGCCACCAGGGTGCCGACGAGGGTGGAGGCGCGGAAGCCGCCCTGTCGGATCAGGTCGGCGCCCTCGAGGAACCCGGCGCCGGCGATGGCAGGCACGCCGAGCAAGAAGGCCAGGCGCGCCGACTGCACCCGGTCGAAACCCTGGGCCAGGGCCCCGGTGATCGTCATTCCCGAGCGGCTGATGCCGGGAAGGAGCGCGAACGCCTGGGCGATCCCCACCACCGCGGCGTCGGGCCACCGGCTCTGTTCCACTGTTCGAGTGCCCACTGGGAGCGCCGACGCCGCGGCGAGAACGATCCCGGTGATCATGAGACAGATCGCCACGATCCACGGCTCGGTGAAGACGACGTCGATGGGGCCGTTCAGGCTCAGGCCGATCACCACCGCCGGAATGGACCCGATGATGAGCAGCTTCCAGATCGTCCGGCTCGCCGGGGATTTCGGCCGGGCGATGAGCTCGACGAAGTCGCGTCGGTAGTACCAGAGGATGGCGGCCAGGGTGCCCAGGTGGAGCACTGCGGTCGTCGCCAGGTCGGGTTGGTCCTTGCCGAAGATCGCCGGGATCAGCACGAGATGGCCGCTCGAAGAGAT
>Ga0154791_121_pt6 | contig 50005 bp, 53 predicted proteins | sample Rifle2008BG16ft_FD_105799 | JGI IMG/M metagenome (GOLD analysis project Ga0154791, IMG submission 105799) | Actinobacteria bacterium RBG_16_68_21
CCTCGGTGTGCAGCGGCGTCTCGCAGCGGCGGGCCCGGTCGATCCCGGGACCTCCGTCGCACTCGTCCCGGCCGGCACCCCCGATCAGAGAGTCCTTCCCCTCTCCCCCGCGAATCGTGTCGGCACCGCGGCCGCCCCCCAGCTGGTCGCCGCCCGTGGCTCCACCGAGCGTGTCGGCGCCGCCGCCACCGAAGAGCGAGTCCGCTCCGGGACCGCCCGCCAGGGTGTCGTCACCGGAGCCACCCGCGAGGCGATCCCTCCCCGCGTTGCCGTGGATCCGGTCGTCACCGGGGCCACCGCAGATGACGTCGCCACCGTCGCCACCCTCGATGACGTCGTCCCCGTCCCCGCCGTCGATGACGTCGCGCGCCGCGGTGCCGATGATCCGATCATTGCCCGGGGTGCCCCCGATCGTCACCGGGAGCCCCTGACAGGTGGCGGCGGGAGACGCGGCGACGCTCGGCACCGCCGCCCCGATGAGGCTCAGCGCCACCGTCAACAGGAACTGAGCACGCCATGACGATGCGATCGGCGGAGCCTAGAGACGCCGGCCGGGGCGTGATCCGGTTGTGACCCGGCACCTGCTACCGTCTCGGCGACGCCACGCCGGCGAGAGGCCGGGCGATTGGATCGCCCCCTCCGGTGAAATCATGGCGCCGAACACCTCGCAGCGGGTTGATCGCCTCGTCACGCCCCCTCCCCGGGATTCCCCCGGGACCGTTCGCCACGACTCACCCCGAAGGGGCCATCAATCCAATGACCAAGACATTCGCCGACCTCGGCGTGCCCGACGACCTCGTCGCCGTGCTCACCAGGGCCGGCATCACCACCCCATTCCCCATCCAGACCGCAGTGATCCCCGATGCCCTCGGCGGGCGCGACGTCAGCGGACGCGCCCCGACCGGGTCCGGGAAGACCCTGGCGTTCGGGCTCCCGCTGATGGCCACCGTCGCCAAGGGACGACCGGCTCGCCCCAAGGCTCTCGTGCTTGCCCCCACCAGGGAACTGGCCGAGCAGATCTCGCGCGAGTTGATCCCCCTCGGCAAGGCTCGTCGGCGTTTCGTCGGCGTGATCTACGGTGGGGTCGGCTACGGCCCCCAGATCCAGTCGATGCGGCGCGGCGTCGACGTACTCGTCGCCTGCCCCGGGCGGCTGCTCGACCTGATCGAACAGCGCCATGTCGATCTGAGTGAAGTCGAGATCGCGGTCGTCGACGAAGCCGACCGCATGGCCGACATGGGCTTCCTCCCCGACGTCAAGCGGATCCTCACCATGACCTCTCCGAAGCGGCGCACCTGGTTGTTCTCCGCCACGCTCGACGGGGCGGTGGGCGTGCTCACCAAGCAGTACCAGAGCGACCCCGTCCGCCACGACGTCGGTGAGGCCGACGACACCCACGGGAATGCCCGGCACTTCTTCTGGAAGGTCGGCGCCGACGAGCGACCCCAGCACACCGCGGCGGCGATCACCGCCTCGTCACCGGCCATCGTCTTCTGTCGGACCCGCCACGGGGCCGACAAGCTGACCAAGAAGCTGGGGCAACTGGGCGTGCGTGCCGTCGCCATCCACGGAGGGCGCAGCCAGGGCCAACGGATGAACGCCCTGCGGGGATTCACCGACGGGCGGGTGCAGGCCCTGGTGGCCACCGACGTCGCCGCCCGGGGGATCCACGTGACCGGCGTGAAGAGCGTCATCCACTTCGATCCCCCCGACGACGCCAAGGCCTACCTGCACCGTTCGGGACGCACCGCCCGTGCCGGAGCTCCCGGTGTGGTGCTCTCCATGGTCAGTGATCAGACGGCAGGTGCGGTACGCAACCTGCAGCGCTCGATGGGCCTCGAAGCCCCGATCGGACAACCCGACACCGACGGTCTCCAGGGACCCGGCCACCGGATCGATCCCACCGTTCGGCCTCGGCCCAACGTGAAGACCGCGCCGCGGCCCCGGGCCAACGCCGGGAAGAACCGGCGCCACGCCAAGAAGCCCGCTCACCAGTACTGGGGCTAGGTGAGGGGAGGCCGCGGCCTCCGCTCACCCCGTAGAATCGACGGTGGGCCCGTAGCTCAGCCGGTTAGAGCAGCGGACTCATAATCCGTCAGACGCAGGTTCGAGTCCTGCCGGGCCCACTGTGTTCATGGCTCTTCGGCTGACGCCTCATCGCGGTGTCGGCCGGGTCCCTGCCCAGCCGACCGTGGGCCCGACTACGACGGACGGTTCGCGTTCCATCCTGTTAGGCCCACGGACGTCTGGTTCGTTCTGCTGGCCACGCTCTCGTCTCGCTGTTCGAACCCGTCCGGTGGACTCTTATTCTATTGTTCGTTAGAGTAGAAGACAATGGCGACGAATCGACCGTCGGGACGCCTGGTCAAGGACGAGCTGTACGGCCACTTCTCCCGCATCGGAAAGGCCGTGGCGCACCCCAAGCGGATCGAGCTGCTCGATCTCTTGTGTCAGGGAGAGCGCAGCGTCGAGGTGTTGGCGGACCGCGCCGCGATGAGCGTTGTCAACTGCTCTGCGCATCTGAGAGTCCTGCGCGAATCCCGCCTGGTGACGACGCGGAGGGAAGGCACCAGGGTCTTCTATCGCCTCGCCGACGACTCGGTCTGCACCTTCTTTGGAGTGCTGCGGGATCTTGCCACCGACCGATACGCCGAGGTCGATCGGATCGTCCAGGACTACTTCAACGCACGAGACGGCCTGGAGCCAGTCAGCCGCGACGAGCTGCTCCGCATGGCCGGTGACGGTGACGTCGTGGTCCTCGACGTTCGACCGGCCGAGGAGTACGAGGCGGGCCATATCGCGGGCGCGGTGTCGGTGCCTCTGGATGATCTACAAGCGCGGGTCGCCAGCTTCCCCGAAGGTGCCTTCGTGGTCGCCTACTGCCGGGGCCCGTATTGCGTGCTGGTCCCACAGGCACTCGAGGTGCTGCGCCGCGAGGGCTTCGAGGCACGACGCCTCGAAGATGGCTTTCCCGAGTGGCGACAGGCGGGACTGCCGGTAGCAGTCGGGCAAGAGAGCAACTGATGACGAACCAGATTCGACGAGCACCCCGGAGGAGCGATCGCCAATGAGTGAAACACTGTTCGTCCTCAACGACCCGCCCTACGGCACCGAGCGCAGCTACAACGGTCTGCGTCTCGCCGGCTCGTTGGCCCGCAAGGATGGCGAGCAGGTGCGGGTGTTCCTGATCGGTGACGCCGCCGCCTGTGCCAAGGAAGGCCAGAAGGTTCCCCAGGGCTACTACAACCTCGAGCTGATGCTGCGATCGGTCGGCCGCCGCGGCGGCGACATCGGAGTCTGCGGCACCTGCATGGACGCCCGGGGCATCACGGATACGGAACTCGCGGAGGGATGTCGCCGCAGCACGATGGATGAGTTGACCGACTGGACCCTACGCGCCGACCGGGTCCTGGTCTTCTGACCTTACGGACAACAAAGAACGGAGTCCATCGTGAGCGATGCCAAGACCGTGGTGATCCTGGGCGGCGGCGTCGGCGGGGTCGTCACCGCCGCCACCCTCCGCGAGCAGCTCCCCCACCAGCATCGGATCGTGCTGGTGGATCGTGAACCCGATCACTTGTTCGCGCCGTCGCTGCTGTGGCTGATCACCGGCCAGCGCACCGCACGCCAGATCTCCCGACCTCTCGACCGCCTCGCCAAGAAAGGCATCGAGGTGGTCTGCGGTGACGTCGACCGAATCGACCCGGGCACACGCCAGGTCTCGATCATCGAGCGGTCATCGACCGGCGCTACCTCCCGGGAAATCGAGGCCGACTACCTGGTGGTGTCGCTGGGAGGCGAACTCGCTCCCGATACGATCCCGGGCCTGGCCGAAGCAGGACACAGCTTCTACACCCTGGCGGGAGCCGAGAGCCTCCGTGACGCTCTCCGGACCTTCGAGGGCGGCCGGATCGTCGTCCTCACCGCCGCCCCCGCCTACAAGTGCCCGGCCGCCCCCTACGAAGCCGCCATGCTGATCAACGATCAGATTCGCAAGCGGAAACTCGACGATCGAACCCATATCGACCTCTACGCCGCTGAACCCGGTCCGCTCGGAGTAGCCGGACCGGACGTCTCAGCAGGCGTGCGCAGCATGGTCGAAGCAGCCGGAATCGACTACCACCCGGAGCACCAAGTCGTTTCGGTCGACACCCCAAAGCGGCGCCTCGTCTTCGCCAACGGAGCGACGGCCGAATTCGACCTGCTGGCATATGTGCCGCCCCACCAGGCGCCGCGGGTGGTACGTGACGCGGGGATGGTGGACGACAGCGGTTGGATCCCGGCGGATCGAAACACCCTCCACACCGGATATGACGGCGTATACGCCATCGGGGACGTGACCGGCATCCCACTGAAGATGGGCAAGCTCCTGCCCATGGCGGGGGTGTTCGCCGAACGTCAAGCCAAGGTCGTCGCCCACAACATCAGCCACGACATCACCGGAGACGGAGAAATGAAGTGGTTCGACGGAAACGGCGAATGCTTCGTCGAGACCGGTGGAGGAAAGGCAGGGTTCGGACGGGGCGACTTCTACGCCGAACCCGCCCCGCAAGTGACCCTGCACCCGGTAGGACGCCGCTGGCACCTCGGCAAGGTGCTCTTCGAGAAGAGGTGGCTGTCGAAGTGGTTCTGACCACCACGCCCCCTGTTCCCCACGCGCCACGAACGGCCCAGAGGTCCTCCGATTGACGGTCACGCCGTCCCGATATCGGCAGTGGCGAGACAGCCTGCTCGGTTCGATCACCGAGGGAACGCGAACTCATCTTTGAGTTGATCGGGGACGTCGAAGGCGTTGTGCTCCTCGATGTCGGTTCCGGCGACGGCACCTATTCGATCGCGGCCGCGAACCGCGGAGCCGTGGTCACCGCAGTCGACGCCTCCTTCGTCCTCTTGGCTCGGGCAGCGGCTACCCGGCCTTCCGACCTCAATGGGCGTGGCCCGTGGCGCTATTGAGTGTGAGTTGTGCCGTGGTCAGGTTCTCGAGCATGCGGGCGTAGAGCGGCAGACGTTTTGGCGCGCAGCACCCGATCTGGAGTCGACCGATCTGCGCGCCGGCATCTTCGAGGCGCAGGATGGCGTCGGCGGCGGCCAACGGAGTGGTCCGCACCCGGTCTAGTTGCGTGCGCGCCTCGGCCAAGGTGCTGGCGAGAGCCGCCATCCGCGGGCTCCGCCCTGGATCGCAGCAGGTGGCGTCGAGCTTCCCCAGGTCGGCCTCAGCGGCGTCCAGTGCGCTGAAAGCCGGATCGAGCGCTTCTGAAACTGTCACGGCGGGGAACCCTACCCAGCTTCCAACCCAACGCCACGAACTGGGGTGCCGATCTCCTGGCGAGCGGCTCCCTTCGCGTACCGATTGAGTGGCCATCACGCATCGACTCAATAGGGTCTTTCGGCCGTGTTGACCCTCCAGTGGGCGGGAAGGTCTACGGTCGCGTGATGACTGCACTCCGGCCGTCGACGTCCCTCGCGCCCTCCCCGGCATACCGATCCGTGCCCTCGGGAGGCGCACCTACTCAAGTCGCCACGGCGCTCGCCCGCCACGTCTTGCGGGGACCCTCCACATCGAGGCAGACGCCGGTGGGTTCCCGAGGGAAGCCGGCCGAGCTCCCCAGGCGGGCACAGTACGGGGGCCGGCGATCGTGAACAACCCGACACTCTCCCGGTCTGCTACCCGACCCGCCGGTCTGATCGACGTCGTTGTGGTCACCGCCCCCAACTGCCACTTCTGTGCCGACGCCAAAGCCATCCTCGCCGAGTTGGCCCAGCAGTATCGCCTACGAACTCGAGAAGTAGATCTGGCTGATCCCGAGGGAACCGCCCTCGTCCGGCGACTCAGGGTGCCCTTCCCCCCGATCGTGATGATCGACGGGACGTTCTTCGGACACGGGAGGATCTCGCGGCGAAAGCTCGAAGCAACTCTCGCGAGGCGCGCCCACCGGACGGCCGATAGCTGATGGACGGAGTGTTCCTCGGCGGATCGATCCTGGCGGCGTTCATCGCCGGGGCGGTAGCGCTCTTCGCCCCCTGTTGCATCACGGTGATGTTCCCCGCCTACCTGGCTGCGGCCGTACGCAACAACCGCTGGCGTCTGGTCCCGCTCACCATGATCTTCGCCACAGGCGTGGCGGTCGTGCTCGTGCCGCTGACACTCGGGCTCACCGTCTTGACCAGGGCGCTGCTCGGGGCACACACGATCGTCTATGCGCTCGGCGGCCTGCTGATGCTGCTGTTTGCCGCCTTGGCCGCGACCGGGGGGACCTGGTCGCTCCCGTTCCTGCGCAGTTCTCCCGACATCGCCCGCACCGACTCGGGCGGGGTCTTCGCGCTCGGAGTGTTCTCGGGGGCCGCCTCCGCCTGCTGTGCTCCGGTCCTGGCCGGCGTGGTCGCTATGTCGGCGGTAGCCCCCGGGTTGTTCGAAGGCACCGCCATCGGGCTCGCCTATGTCTTCGGCATGGTCTTCCCTCTGGTCGTGGTCACTTTGCTGTGGGACCGAAGCCGCCTCGCTCGCAGTGGTCGTCTCGAAAGCCGGCCGGTCAGCTGGAAGCTCGGATCGCGCACATTCACCACGACCCGCCTCAGCCTGTGGGCGGCCGCCCTGTTCGCATTGATGGGAGTCGTGCTGCTCGGAGTCGCCGCCACCGGCGCCACGCTTGCCCCAACGTTCCAACGCGGCCTGGCGGCCTGGTTGGAGAGCACCCTCACCCCGGTAGTGCGCTTCTTCGACCCAGTCCCCGACTTCGTGATGGGGCTGGCATTGCTCGGCCTGGCCGTTGGCGCAGTCGTTCTTTCGTCACGACGCCACACCGCAGAACCGTCTGAAACCGACCATAGGAGGCAGACCAATGAAACTAGCTGCCATGCAGACAGCGACACACATGGATCCCACGCGTGAGCGACGCACATTGCTGTGGGCGGCGCTTCTGCTGCCGCTGGCGGCCCTGGTCGTCGCCATCGCAGTCAGCGTCGGCAAAGAGGCCGGCACCCTAGAGCAAGGCACGAGCGCTCCTTCATTCGCTCTTCCGGCGACCGACGGGACGACCATCGCGTTGTCCGACGTGATCGCCGAGGGCGACGCCTTGCTGTACTTCTCGATGGGACCGGGGTGCGACGGCTGTTTCCTCCAGATCCCCGAGGCCGAGGGCCCCCTGGCCGAGCACGGGATTCGTCTGGTACCGATCATGGTCGATCCTCCGTCGATGGTCGACTCGGAAGCCACGCGCTTCGGGATCGAGACGCCGATCTTGATCGACTCGGATCGCTCGGTGTCCAGGGCCTACGGCATGATCGGCGTCTACGGCCACGGCGATCGACCCAGCCACAGCTTCGCCCTGGTCGATTCCGCGGGGCGCATCACGAAGACTCTTCACTTCGCCGAGATGTTCATTCCATTCGATGAACTCTGGGGCGACATCGCGAACAGTGCGCTTGCCCTTACCGTCGACCGCACCGCGGCCGGCTCGGCAACGGTCAAACCGTCGTGACCCTCACCAATACCAGGATCGCCCTCGGAGAACCCGACCGTCGCATGAGCCAAGGGTTTCGTTCTCGCGGTACCCGGGTTCGGCAGGTGTTCGCCGCCGGGTGGGGTGCCATCACGGGGGTGGCGCCCCACGTCTTGCACCACGTCGGACCGCTGGCAGGCGCTGCGGTTCTCGCCGGGACCGGTGGTCGAATACTCTTCTTCGCGATCGGACTCGCCGTCGCCACGCCGATGCTGCTGCGGCTCCATAGGCGGTTCCGATCGTGGGCCGCCCCCATGGTGGCCGTCGTCCTATTCGCGATCGCCTATCTCATCTCCTCTGTAGTGCTGGGGTCCCTGATCAACGCCTCGGACACCACCAACCCCACCGGGGTGCCTCCGGTGACCACGATCGACCACGGACACGATCACTGATGTCCCGCCAACCGCCACCACAAAGGGCCCCCAACTTGGCAATCGCACCACTGGACATCGTCGTTGACTCCCAGGCGGGGTGGGCAACATGATCTTGACCGCACTCTCCTACCCTCCGATTCGAACGCTGCACCTTGGTGGGTTCCACCTGTCGATCCACGGTGTCTTCATCGGCCTCGGAATCATTGGCGGGGGGTGGATCGCAACCCGTCGCGTGGCGCGGGCCGGCGGCGACGTCGTCGCGTATCAAGCGGTGCTGACCTATGCAGTGATAGGGGCTCTCATCGGAGCTCGCTATCTGACGGTGCCTGCGGCGTTGCTGAACGGCGCGGGGTGGGAGGCCCTGAGTCCCCTGTCGGGCAACTTCTCGATCCTGGGCGGGTTCACCGGAGGAATCCTCGCCGGCTGGTGGCGGATGCGGGCGCTCGAAGTGCCCGTGCTGCCGACCCTCGACGCCTCCGCCCCCGGCTTGGCCCTCGGCACCGTGATAGGGCGGCTCGGCTGCCTCGCCATCGTGGAACACCTCGGCAAAGCGACGTCCCTGCCGTGGGGGTACGGGGTCAAGCCCGGATACGACCTGGCGCCACAGCACGCCGCCTTGGAGTGCACCGCCGCTCAGGCGGGCTCCAACGGTCTGTGCGGTGTCTATCACCCGGTGGCCGCATACGACCTCATCGGAGCCGCGGTGCTGCTCCTCGTCCTGGTGGTCGCGGCGCGCCGTATCTCGCTCCGTACCGGCCAGCTGTTCGGTCTATGGATGGCGTGGTACGGGCTGCAACGATTCCTGCTCGACTTCCTCCGCAGCGGTGACGCCACGATCGGACCGATCACGTGGAACCAGCTGAGCGGCCTCATCGGCGGGCTGGCTGGGTTGGCGTTGCTGTGGTGGCTCGCGCTCAGACCGAGCGGGGACGTTCCCATGTCGAACGCGGCCGACGCCGCCAGGGCGCTCGTCGCCGACCGGGGATCTGGCAATGGGCCCTGACCCGGAGCCAGATGCCGACCGAGCCCTTGCGATGTCGAGAGGGTCGCATGGGACTGATCCGGAGCCCTCCGGCCGGGCCGAACCCGCGATCCGGTCACTCAATCGCCGCCGGCGAGATGCCGGCGGCGGCTCCCCGCATCGTTCGCGCCGGGCGGTGTTCATCATCTCGAGCAGCGTGATCATCGTCATCGGTCTGATGATGGTGGTCGTGTTCGGCTCTCGCTTTGGCAGCGACCCGAATCAATCGCCTTCTGCGGTGGTCAGCCAGCAGGCCCCATCCATGGAACTGCCCCTCCTGACCGGGCAAGGATCGCTCTCCCTCGACGACTTCCGAGGGGACGTCGTGGCGGTCAACTTCTGGGCCTCGTGGTGCACGGCCTGCCGCGACGAACACGACGACCTCCTCGCGGCGGAAGCCTTCTATGACTCCCGCGGCGTGCACTTCGTCGGCATCTCATACGAGGACCGGACAGAGGACGCGATGGCGATGCTCGACGAGCTCGGGTGGGGAACGGGGTACCACTTCGTGACCGACCCCGACTACCAGGCCGCATTCAGCTTTGGCATCCGCGGCATCCCCGAGACGTTCTTCATCGACCGCAGCGGCGTCATCGTCAGCCGGATCTTCGGCGAAAGCACGTTCTCCATGCTCAGCGAGGCACTCGACAGGGTGCTGGCGATGCCGGTCGGTGATACCGACACGCCGTCGACAGTCGGCGCATGAGGCCGCAGGACCCCGCCCGCGGGCATCGATATGGGTCATCCGGCGCACGCTCGCTCAACAGCGCCGGGTCGGTCGGCAGTCGGAAGGGCGAGGAAGGAGTACGAGATGATGGACTACCTGTCCGCAAACTGGCCGTGGATCGCGCTGGTAGGCCTGATGATCGTGATGCACACCCGACATGGTGGTTGCCGCAGACACCACGGCCATGACCACTCGCGCCAGAGCAAGCGAGATGATGGAGAAACCTCCGACATCGGCGTGCATGGTGCCCATTGACCCTCCAGGTGTTACCGACCCGCCGCCTGCTTTGAGTGGCGACCGATCGGTGCGGCTTTACCGAAGCTTGATGATTCCGCGCCTACGGGCTTGAAACGGTCCTGGTTCGATGGGAGGACCGAAACAAGGAGGCTCGATGGGGTGGCACTACGGGGAATGGGGCGGCTTGTGGATGCTGCTGTGGATGGCGGTGTTCTGGGGAGGGCTGTTGTGGCTCATCTTCTGGGGCGTGCGGCGGACGGCACCATCAGCCGAACCTCGACGGGGCGCCATCGACATCCTCGAGGAGCGCTACGCCCGAGGTGAGATCGACGACCAGGAGCTGCAAGCACGCCGCGCCCAGCTGGAGAGGACCTGAGGTTGGCGAGATCACACCTCGGCACTGCGACCCCAGCAGGCGAACCCAAGAGATGACAAGCGAGAGGAACCACAAGACATGGACGCGCACAAGAGGCTTTTCTCGGGAGGCGTGATCGTCGCCGCCCTTGCGGTTGGAGCATGGGCCATCCCGACGGGAGCGGCGATGACCCCCACCGACACCCCGACGCCGATCGGAAACGGCACCATGACAGACCACATGGGAACCATGGGCGACATGACCACCATGACAGCCCACATGGGAACCATGGGCGACATGACCACCATGACAGACCACATGGGAACCATGGGCGACATGACCACCATGACAGACCACATGGGAACCATGGGCGATGCGTGCGAGGTAACTGGAAGCAGAGATCGATCATCGCCGACTCCGTGACGAGAGCAACCGTCAGCCGGACATCGACGCCGGAGGCCGTCCCCCCGACCCGGGAGGGACGGCCTCCTACTATCGCGGGCATGGAGCCTCGCCAGATACTCGTGGTGGACGACGAGCCCGAGCTGCGCTCCATGCTTCGCCGCTACCTGCGGGCCGAAGGGTTCACGGTTGCCGAGTCGGCCACCGGGCAGGACGCGCTGTTACGAATCAAGAGCTCCGCTCCGGATCTGGTGGTTCTCGATGTTGGCCTCCCTGATCTCGACGGATTCGAGGTTCTGCGTCGCGTCCGGTCGGAGTCCGATGTCGCGGTGATCCTGCTCACGGCCCGTGCCGAGGAGATCGACCGCGTCGTCGGTCTCACTGTCGGTGCGGACGACTACGTGACCAAGCCCTTCAGCCCACGAGAACTGATCGCTCGGATCAACGCCGTGCTGCGCCGAGGCCGGATGGGGGGTGTGCCAATTGAGGAGCGCCTCGATTTCGACGGGCTGAGCATCGACCTCGCCGCTCGCGAAATCCACCGCGATGGAGCACCGGTTGAGGCAACGACGTTGGAGTTCGATCTGCTGGCGTCGATGGCCGCTTCTCCGAATCGCGTCTTCACACGTGCCCAGTTGCTCGAACGCGTGTGGGGCTTCGACTACTTCGGCGTGGATCGAGTCGTAGATGTCCACATCGGGGCTCTCCGCAAGGCCCTGGGCGATGACCCGGGGGAACCACGGTTCATTGCCACGGTGCGGGGTATCGGGTACAAGTTCGTCGGGAAGCCCCTATGACAAGAATCCTCAAGTCGCTGCGCACCCGGCTCGTCGTTTCTCACTTGGCGGTCGTCGCGATGGGGGCAGTGACACTGGTCGTGGTCGCCACCCGCCTCGCCCGGCCTTTCGTCGATCGTCACGTCCAGTCGATGGACACGATGACGGGATCAATGATGAACCACGAGACCATCAGCGATTTCACCCGCGGTGCCCTTTCCGGATTCGACCAGGCGTTGCTGGTTGCTGCCGGTGCGGCGATTGTGACTGCGGTCGCCGCCGCCTTCCTGGCGTCGCGGCGGATGCTGCGGCCGGTCAGCGCCATCCGCTCGGCGACCCGGCGGCTTGCCGCGGGGTCATACTCCGAGAGAGTCCCCCCTTCCGGACTCGACGAACTTGCCGGCCTCGCCGATGACGTAAACACGCTCGCTTCGTCCCTCGAGCAGACCGAGGCGCGACGAACCCGCTTGGTGTCCGAAGTGGCGCACGAGATGCGAACTCCCCTGGCCACGATCAAGGGTTACGTCGAGGGACTGGTCGACGGGGTCTTCCCGGCGGATCAAGTCATGTTCGCTGCGATCGGAAAGGAAGTGGGACGTATCGAACGCCTCGCTACTGACCTCGGCGAGCTATCCCGGAGTGAAGAAGGACGCCTCGAACTCCGCCTCGAACCGAGCGACCTGACCGAACTGGCCATGGAAGCGGGCGAACGACTTCGTCCCCAGTTCGACGACCAGGGCGTCACCCTCGACATCGTGGAGGGCCCGCCGCTGCCGGTCGTTGCCGACCGGGACCGGATCGCACAGGTCTTCACCAACATCATCGGAAATGCTCTCACCTACACGCCACGTGGCGGGCGGGTGACGATCACAAGCGCGCAGGGAGGAACGAGCGATGCCCGGGTGACCGTTGCGGATTCGGGGCGCGGACTCGACCCGGCCCAACTCACTGCCGTATTCGAGCGTTTCTACCGGGCAGACAGGGCGGCACCGGGGGGAACCGGCATCGGTCTCACAATCGCCCGCGGTATCGCCCGCCGCCACGGCGGCGAGGTGGAGGTCTCCTCACCCGGGCCCGGGCAGGGAGCCACGTTCACGGTCGTTCTTCCGCTCTGCACCCCCTGATCGCAAGGGCCGGCTTGAAGCCCGATAGGGCGAGACGGCTGTCAGCCTCCAGTGACCCATGGACCACGAACAGCCCTGCAAGACCGCCTAGCCCATCACCGGCTCAGCATTGAGCGTGCCATCCTCGGTGCGGTCAGCCCGGACTCGGCGGAGCCGCCGCCTCATCACCGTCCGGTCGACCATTCAACCGGCAAACCTTGCCGCGGCGGTGGGAGGTCTGGGAGGAGGCGGGCCCAGGTCCCGCCTCCTCCCAGGGATCTCCGGGAACCTTCGTGGGTCCACGCCGGCCGACCCTGGTGACCCCGATGACTCGGCTGGCCGAACTGGCCGGACCCCCGAACAGTGGGGAATCCTCGGGTGGGCACCACGCCAGCACCATCTCCCACCACCCGGTCGGTGCCTGCCGGCGAGGCATCCCGGTCATGTCGCCACGATCCTGCCGCGCAACATGCCCATCTGGCAGGCGAACTCGTACTCCCCCGGTTGGGCCGGCGTGAATTCGACGGGCACATCCTCTCCTTCGGGCAGCTCGGCGGAGACGCCGAAGGCGTCGAAGACGACCCTCTCCGAGCAGGGGTCGGCTTCCTGGCGGTTGAACACCAGCCGAACCGGGCGGCCGGCCGCGACCTGAATCGTGTCGGGCGAGTAGCCGCCTCTCACCGCCACGCGGATCTCCTGGATCCCCGCCGATGTGGCCGCGGCGACGATCCCCTGAGTCTTGGACAGCCAGAAGTACCAGACGATTAGCGCGATGACGGCGGCTCCGATCAGATCGACGATGAGCACAGTCATGCGGTGACTCCTTGTCTCTCGGGTGTGTCTTGGGCAGCGGCAATCGGTGTCGGGTTAGCCGGCCCTGCGGGGGGTGCCATCGGTGACCATCGGCGCAGCCGGTTGGCGTTCGAGACGACTGTCACCGAAGAGAACGCCATCGCCGCTCCGGCGAGCATTGGACTCAGAAGGACTCCGACAAACGGATACAGCAGTCCGGCGGCGATCGGGATCCCCAAGGTGTTGTAGCCAAAAGCACCGACGAGGTTCTGGCGGACGTTGCGGATGGTCGCCCTGGAAAGCTCGATGGCAGTGGCGATTCCACTCAGGCTGCCCTTGACCAGGGTGATGTCACCGGATTCCATGGCAACATCGGTGCCGGTGCCCATGGCCATTCCGACGTCGGCCTGGGCCAGGGCGGGGGCGTCGTTGATCCCGTCGCCGACCATGGCCACTACCCTCCCTTCGGCCTGTAGCGCCTTGACCTGGTTGGCCTTGTCTTCGGGAAGCACCTCGGCGAACACCCGGTCGATTCCCACCTGAGCGGCGATGGCCTCGGCGGTGCGGGGGTTGTCGCCGGTGATCATGAACACATGTAGGCCGAGGTCGTGGAGACGGCGAATCGCCAACACCGAATCGGGTTTTACGGTGTCGGCGACGGCGATGACACCGCCGAGCTCGCCATCGATGCCGAGGACCATTGCGGTCTTCCCCTCATCGGCGAGACGTTCCATGACACCCTCGGCGCTACCGGCGGGTATCCCCTGATCGGCAAGGCACTTGAGGTTCCCCAAGACCACTCGGCGGCCGCCAACCCTCGCGACGATGCCGTGCCCGGGGATCGCCTCGAACTCGTCAGAATCGGCGACATCGACACCTCGGGTACGTGCACCCGCCACGATCGCCTCCCCAAGCGGATGCTCCGATCCGACCTCCGCCGACGCCGCCAGGAACAGCACGTCCTCCTCGGTGAACCGCCCGAAGGCAGCCACGTCGGTGAGTTCGGGCTCGCCTCTGGTGACCGTGCCCGTCTTGTCCAGCACGACGGTGTCGATGCGGTGGGCGGTCTCCAGGGCGTCGCCGGACTTGACGAGGATGCCGTGCTCGGCGCCCTTGCCGATCCCCACCATCAGCGACGTCGGGGTGGCCAGACCGAGGGCGCAGGGGCAGGCGATCACCAACACGGTGACCGCGGTGATCACCGCGTAGAGCAGCGTGGGAGACGGCCCGAAGGTGAACCACACCATGAAGGTCAGTACTGCGACGATAATCACCGCCGGCACGAAGTAGCCCGCCACCTTGTCGACCGTGCGCTGGATCGGCGCCTTGGACCCCTGGGCGTCGCGCACCATCCGGATGATCTGGGCCAGCATCGTGTCTCGTCCCACGCGAGTGGCGCGGAACCGGAACGAACCCGTCTTGTTGATGGTCGCCCCGATGACCGGAGAGCCCTCGGCCTTCTCCACCGGGATCGACTCACCGGTGACCATCGACTCATCCACCGCCGACGCACCGGAGAGCACAACGCCATCGACGGGAATCTTCTCGCCCGGGCGGACCACGACCACATCGTCCATCACCACGTTCTCCACGGGGATCTCGATCTCGGTGCCGTCGCGGATCACCCGGGCGGTCCTGGCCTGAAGGCCGATCAGCTTCTTCAGGGCTTCGGACGTGCGAGCGCGCGCCCGGATCTCCAATGCCGCACCCAGCACAACCAGAGCGGTGACCACCGCGGCCACGTCGAAGAAGACGTCGCGGAGCCGCTCCTCGGGGAAGAACCCCGGGTACACCAGGGCCACCGCGGAATACAGCCATGCCGCCGACGTGCCCAGGGCGATCAGCGTGTTCATGTTCGCCGACCGATGACGCAGTGCAGTCCAGGCCCCGGTGAAGAACTGCGATCCCGACCAGGCGAGCACCGCAAGCGTCAGCACGGCCATGGCGCCCCAAATGACGTTGAGAGCGACCGAGCCCTTCTCGGGCACGCCGGGGAAGATCTCCGGGTACGAGAAGTAGATCACCGGAAGCGAAACCACGGCAGCGAACCAGAACTTGTGGATGAGGGTCCGGAAGAGCCGCTGCCTCCCCTCCTGCTCGGCGTCGCCGTCGCCGCCGTCGGTCGCCGGATGGGCGCGGTACCCGGCTGCCGTCACCGCAGCCACCAGCTGATCGATGTCGGTGGCCCCGGGAGTCAGTTCCACGGTCGCTTCCTCGGTGGCAAGGTTGACTCGGGCATCGACGACACCAGGCACATCACTGAGGGCGCGCTCGATCGTGCTCACACACGAGGCACACGTCATGCCCTGCACAGCGAGATGGATCGAGTCGGTAGAGCCGCCGAGAAGGAGGCCGCCGGCTGGTGGACCACCAGCATCCCCCTCCACGTGAAGGCCCCCGTCGGAGGATGTGAAGTACGCGAACGGGTCAGCTGCGAACGCGCGGCGGCAGTGCTCAGAACAGAAACCGAGGTCGGGGTAGTCGTCCAGCCTGAGGGCTTCGTCGCTGACGGTCATTCCGCATACCGGGTCATGTCTCATCTCGCGTCTTCCTGTGGCGTCCATGCCAACGTACACCCTCCAGTCAACTGGAATGTCAAGCGGAATCCCCGGCATCTCTCGACTCCCCCGCGCCTCTGTCGCCCCGGCCCCAGGGGCCGACCTATTCGCCGAGTCGGGTGGCATACTCGACCGTTCGGACCGGAGGAGACTGAATGAGACCCGGAACACTGAAGAGAGTCGTGGTCGCGCTGATCGTCCTCGCGATTGCCGCAACGGCATGCGGTGACGACGACGGTGAGGCGGCGGCCACGACGACGGCAGTGACCAGTTCATCGACGATGGACATGACGAGTTCGACCATGGGCGACATGGGCAACGACGACCACCCCTTTGAGTGGGGCACGGCAGGCGACCCGGCCAACGCCGACCAGATCATCGAGATCGCCGCCTCCGACGCGTTTCGCTTCGATCCCGAATCGGTCGAGGTGCACGTTGGCGAGACCGTGACATTCCGAGTGACCAACGAAGGGGCGATCAGGCACGAGTTCGTTGTAGGCACACCCGCCGAGCAGGATGACCACGAGGCGGAGATGGCCGATATGGGCAGCATGCCGATGGCCGACGAGACGAACGCCATCGGGATCGACCCCGGTGAGACCAAGGATCTCACCCTGACTTTCACCCAGGCGGGTGCGCTGCGCTTCGCCTGCCATGTGACCGGCCACTTCGCAGCCGGGATGGTCGGGGCCCTCAACGTGCAGTCGTAGGCTTCCCCACCTCGGCAACCCTCAGGGTCCGCGGAGTGCCGCGGACCCTGACCTCGAATAGGCACCGATGCGACTCCTCCCCAGCTCCTCAGCTGGCCGACTCGGGCAGGTCACTCGGGTCGGCCTCTCAGGATGGCGCGGGCAGCGAAAGCCGCTTGAGGAGGACCGCGTTGGTAGCCACGATGAAGCTGGAGCCGGACATCGACAGGGCAGCCCACTCCGGTCGAAGCACCCAGCCGAGCGCTGGGTAGAGGAGCCCGGCGGCGATGGGTAGGGCGATGGTGTTGTACCCGACGGCCCACGCCAGGTTCTGCCGCATCTTGCGCCGGGTGCCTCGACCGATGCGGAGCGCGACCGGCACGTCGAGGGGATCGGAGCGCATCAGGACTATGTCGGCGGTCTCGATGGCGACGTCGGTGCCGGCACCGATGGCGATACCGAGGTCGGCTGTGGCCAGTGCGGGAGCGTCGTTGACGCCGTCACCGACCATTGCCACCTTCTTTCCCGTCGCCTGCAGCCGAAGGATCTGGTCGGCCTTGTCCTCCGGCACGACTTCGGCGATCACCGTGTCGATGCCGAGCAGTCCTGCGATCCGCTCGGCCGTCGCTTGGTTGTCCCCGGTGAGCATCACGACCTCGATACCCAGGTCATGGAGATCCCGCACCGCTTGGGCCGACGTTGGGCGTGGAGCATCGGCGATCCCGATCGCCGCGCGCACGGCGCCGTCCACGGCTGCGAGCACGGCGGTCTGCCCTGCGGCTGCTAGCTCTTCGCCGCGGGAGCCCAGTTCCCCAAGATCGATAGCCTCGCGCTCCATGAGCCGAGCATTGCCGACAACGATGCGATGTCCTCCGACGTTGGCAACGGCGCCATGGCCTGGCACGTTTTCGAACCCCTCGGCGACTGCCGGGGTGAAGCCCTGGGTGGTGGCGTAGCGGACAACCGCTTCGGCCAGCGGATGTTCGGATTCCCTTTCCACGGCGGCGACAAGCCGCAGGACGTCCTCGACAGGCCCGGCGGGGATGAAGTCGGTGACTTCAGGTTCGCCCTTGGTCAGGGTGCCCGTCTTGTCGAGTACCACCGTGTCGATGCCAGCCGAGGTCTCAATTGCCCCGGCGTTCTTGAACAACACCCCACGGCGCGCCCCCATACCGGTCCCGACCATGATGGCAGTGGGCGTGGCGAGTCCGAGAGCGTCGGGACAAGTGATAACGACAACAGTGATGGCGAACAGCAAAGCCAACGCGAACGTCTCCCCGGCGATCAGCCAACCGATCAGCGTCAGCGCTCCACCGGCGAGAGCCACCAGGACGAGCCAGAACGCGGCGCGATCGGCAAGACGCTGCCCGGGGGCCTTGGAGTTCTGTGCTTCTTGGACCAGTCGAACGATCTGGGCGAGGGCGGTGTCGGCGCCGACCCGGGTGGCCCGGACCCGTAGGGTGCCGTTCTTGTTGATGGTGGCTCCGACAACGCCCTGACCAGGCTGTTTGTGGACTGGGAGACTCTCGCCGGTGACCATCGACTCATCGACCTCCGACTCACCGTCCTCCACCATTCCGTCAACCGGGATGCGGGCTCCGGGGCGAACCAACATCAGTTCACCTACCCGCAGGCCGGAGGTCGGCACCTCGACCTCCCCGTCGTCGCGGATCACCACCGCCATCGGCGGGGCGAGGCTCATGAGCGTGCGGATGGCGTCGTTGGCTCCGCCGCGAGCTCGCATCTCGAACCAGTGGCCCAGCAGCACGAACACTGCCAGCATCGCCGCCGCCTCGTAGAACACTTCGCCGCCGCCGCCGAGAGTGATCACCAGCGAGTACAGCCAGCCCGTCCCGATGGCGACCGCCACCAGCACCATCATGTCGAGGGTTTGACGACGTAACGCGGCGGCGGCGCCTGCGAAGAAGATCCATGACGACCAGAACACGACCGGCAGGCTGAGGATCAGGGCGAAGACATCATCCCGAAGCCCGAAGGGTGCGCCAACGTCGAAGCCGAGGGACCCCCGTCCGAGTGGTGAGTAGGCCACGATGGGGATGGCGAAGAGGAGCGCCACCAGGAACCGGTTCCGCATGTCGGCGACCATCGCCGCCATGGACATTTCGCCGTGGCTGCCGTGGCCCATCACGGCGTGTGGCGAGTGCCCCTCGCCGGCGTGAGCCTGCGGAGTCTCCTGATAGCAGACGTGCTCAGGCACCGACTCGCCGGCACAGTGGTACCCGCACTCGATCACCCGCTCCCGTAGGGCCTCGGCGCTGGTCGCGGTCGGGTCGAAGGTGACGGAGGCCGACTGCGCCACCGGGTTGGCGTCCACGGTCATCACGCCGGGCTGTGCCCCGAGGAACGCCTCGACTTTGTGCTTCTCGGAGGCGAATTGCATACCTCTGACCTGCAGCACGACCGACTTGGCATCGGTGTGGTTCTTCATGTCATTCTTGCCTTCCCCTCGCAGTTGCCGATATCTCCTCTAAGCGTTCGGCCTGACGACGCCGAGGTCCTCACTCGGGGTCGATGCGTCCCCGGAACCGCGGGAAACTGGCCGGGCTGTGTCGGAAGCAGGTATCACGACGGTTGTAGACCGTGAGCCGCGTCGAACATCCCGCCTCGACGCAGACTCGTCCCGCGGGCAGCCTTCGCGGGCAACGCCCCCGGAAAGGCACTCCGCTCCCTGCCACGAAGTACTCAGGGCCCATCACAAGCCACCCATGTCGAGATCATGCACCGAAATGACCTTCCCGTCGCGCTCGGCGGACTCCTCACTCGGTGGCCGACCGAGTAGCCGACTCGTCGAGACTGGCCGCTCCTGGTGGGGCACCCCGGTCATCCCGGTTGGGCTGCAGGCCCAGAGAAGGCGGCCATCACGGCTGCCAGAACCGCCCACGCTCCCGCGAGACCCAATGCGGATGCCATGATCCCCACCGGCTCAGGCCCGATGCTCAGCTCCGTGATGAGACCCCTCCATCGGCCCGCACCCCCCGCAACATGCCCCGGCGTGCTCGGCGGACGCGGTTTCGGCAGATTCGAGGAACTGGCCGGGTGACACCAGGAACGTTCGACGGCAGTGCTCCGAACAGAACCCGAACTCCGGATGGTCCGCGACGGTGAGTGCCCCCTCGCCGACCGTCATGCCACACACTGGATCACGCATGTCTTGCTCCTTCACACAGACGCGAACACCCCGACCGTACACCTTCCTCCCAACTGGAATGTCAAGGACTAACCTGCCGGTCATGCAAATAGGTGAACTCGCCCGCGCAACCGGAGTGCCCACCAAGACGATCCGCTACTACGAGGAGATCGGTGTCCTCCCGGCGCCACCGCGCGCCGACAACGGGTACCGCTCCTACCCACCCGAGATGGTCGATCGATTGACCTTCGTCAAGGATGCCCAGGAGACGGGTCTCACCCTCAGCGAGATCGGGTACATCCTCGATCTCCGCAGCAAGGGGGTCGGCACCTGCCACCATGTCGTCGAGTTGCTCGAGCGACACCTGGCCGATCTCGACAAACACATAAGAACGCTTCGGGCGACTCGCAAGCAGCTGCAAGGGCTCACCGAGCGTGCCGCCGCGCTGGACCCCTCGGGCTGCACGGACCCGAATCGCTGTCAGACGATCTCCCCAGACCCCGGGGTGAGGATCAAACCGAGGCTCCGCGCGGCGCACGTCCATTCAGGTCCCCAACCTCACGAGCACCACTGAAGCTCCCCCGGTCAGCTGCCGGACAGGGCCTCGGCACCGATCCCGGTTGCCGACGGAACTCGGACTTGACCTTCCCCTCGGGGGGAATGTTCACAATGGCCCCGTGACCACTCTCCACCCAGTCGCCAGGATCGTCCCACCAGTCGGGCAACCGCCGAAGGCGGCGGAGCGAACCCCGATGTCCACGACGGCAGAGAAGACAGGGGGGCGTTAATGGGTAACCTGAAGAAACGGACACCGCCAGAGCAGCATCCCCAACGAACCGGGCGCAAGCCTCCGCGCGCCCTGAAGTGGGTGATCATCGGGATTCTCGCCGTCGGCGTCGTCGCCATCGGGCTGTCGGTTGCCGGACAGAGCCCGTCGGCGACCACGCCCGTCGCCATAGACCCCGGCGCGGTGGCCGCCGGCGAGCAGCTCTACCAGGCGAACTGCGCCGCCTGCCATGGCCCGGACCTCCGCGGCACCGCGGTCGGGCCTCCATTCCTCGATGTGATATACGCCCCCAACCACCACAGCGATGAGAGCTTTCAGCGAGCCGCAGAAGTCGGCGTACAGCCCCACCATTGGAACTTTGGGCCCATGCCCGCGGTTGGAGCCAATGCCGGCCTCACGAGGGACGACGTCGCGCTGATCGTTGCCTATGTTCGCTCGGAGCAAGAAGCCGCCGGCATTTTCAACGATCCGAGCCACTGAGTCGGCGACCAACGATGCCACGAATTCAAGGGACGACCGCTCATGATGTGGCCCGTCGCCGTCGCCTGACCAGGCGGTGGAGAAGGGGAAGCGCTGAGTTCTCTGCAGCCAATCCCACACGGGGAAGTGGATCTCTACCAGTGAGATGGCTGCAAGCTCACCATCACTCAAAGCATCCGGCCGAGGAGTGCTGCGAGTTCTGCACCAAGCACAGCGCTTGCAGTCTCGAAATCGCGAGGCACTCCGTCGAAGTGGAGCCGCAACCCAGGAGTTGACGGACGCCGCGCATCGTCACACCATCGCGACAACGCACCTCTCGAAGTGGGCACTGCCCGGTTCACGTCCCTTGCTACCGCGCCCACCGACCGAACACGACCGGCCGCGCTACTCCCGCCCGATCACAAGGACGACCTTCCCCTGCGGATGGCCGTCGCCCATGTAGTCGAAGGCGGCTACCGCTTCCTCCAGTCCGAAGCGCCGATCGATCACCGGTGCGATCCTGCCGTCGGCGAGCAGGTCGCGCAGCGTCTCCATGTCCGCCTTGTTGAACTTGGCGATGAAGAACACCGCCCGGCGTCGGCTGAACATTGCGCCCAGCCGCAACCCGAGCATGTGGCTCATCGGGCCCGTGAGGCGGTTGTCCTTCGGCCCTCCCACGCCGACGACGATGGCCCGGGGAGCAAGAACCCGCCGCAAATGCCGCCACGACCGGGTCCCGGCGACGTCGAGCACGATGTCGAACCGATCGTCGCCGCGGGTGAAGTCGTCGCGGGTGTAGTCGATCACATGGTCGGCGCCGCCCGATCGTGCCGCTTCGATCCCGCGCGGGCCGCAAACCGCGGTCACCTCGGCTCCGAACGCCTTGGCGATCTGCACCGCAAACGTGCCTACGCCTCCGGAGGCACCGTGGATGAGCACCTTCTGTCCCGGTTGGATTCCGCCCCGATCGCGCAGACCTTGCAGTGCGCTGAGGGCGGCCACCGGCACCGCCGCGGCCTGCTCGAAGGTCGCGTTCGGCGGCTTGTGCACGATGGCCCGATCGTGGCGGACACACACGTACTCGGCCAGGGCGCCGTCCCTCCCACCGAACACCTCGTCGCCGGGTCGGAAGCCGGTGACGTTCTTCCCCACCGCCTCGATGACGCCGGCGTAGTCGGTGCCCAGCCGGTTGGACTTCGGCCTGCGCAGGCCCATCATCGGGCGGCCCAGCAGCGGCCGTCCCGCCATCGCGTACCAGTCGGCGCGATTGAGGGATGCTGTGCGGACCCGTACCAGCACCTGATCATCGTCGGGGACCGGGCGATCGACCACGGAGATCTCGAGGACGCGGGGCGGACCGAAGCTATTGCGAACGACCGCCTTCATGGTCGGTACGGGCTGGGTGCTCATCTTCCTTACCTTGTAAGCTGAATTCGGGTACAATACACGTACGGTGTAAGTCCGTCAATCGAATGGGCCGGATGACTCCCCAGAGGCCACGGCGAGCGGACCACAGGACTCCCCTCACCCGGGAGCGGGTGCTCGACGCCGCCATCGCACTCGCCGATGAGCGGGGCATCGAGGCGCTCACCATGCGCAGCCTCGGGGAGGCTCTCGGGGTAGAGGCGATGTCGCTCTACAACCACGTCGCCAACAAGGACGACCTGCTGGACCACATGGTCGATGAGGTGATCGGTGAGTTCGGCGTGCCCGCATCCGACGCGGACTGGAAGACCGCCCTGCGCGCCAGCGCTCTCTCCGCCCATGAGGTGCTGCTGCGCCACCCCTGGGCATCGCGGCTGCTCATCACCCGGGACAACTCCCTGGCGCCGGGACGGTCGCGGTACATGGATTCGGTGTTGGGCGCACTGCGGAATGGGGGGTTGTCGGCGGAACTCACCCACCATGCCTATCACGCCCTCGACTTCCACCTTCTCGGGTTCACCGTCCAGGAGGTGAGCTTCGCGTTCGATGCGGATGAGCTCGAGCAACTCGCGGAGAGCGTCCTGCGCGATTTGCCGGCAGCCGACTACCCCCACCTCGTGGAGCACATATTGGGCCACCTCCGATCCGAGTTCGCCGACCGAAGCGGCTTCGAGTTCGGGCTCGACCTGATCCTCGACGGCCTGGAGAAGCTGCGGGAAACGGGCTGACCAGCGCTGGGAACCCACCCCGCCCGCCGGTCACGAGCCGGTGGGCTGCCTCAACGGTCGGAAGAACAGCATCAACTGTCCCACCGCCGCCGCCACGCCGCTGGCGACGATGAGCGCCCCGACGCCCCCGTCCAGGTCGGCGGCAATCCCGAGTGCGTGGTCGAGCGACCACTCCCCCGCGCCGAGCAGGCCAAGCGTCACCGCGCCCGCCGTGAGGACCATCGCGTACTCCCAGCCCTCATCGGGGCGGGCGGTGATCCAGAACCCGGCGCGGCGGTGCACCGTCCAGAGAGCCACCGCCATCAGCGACACCACGCCGGCGGCGCCGACCGCGGTGAGGAGCCCGAGCGTCAGGGAGAAGCCGGCGCCGATTTCAGCGAACGACATGAAGAACCACTGGATCGCCGGGCTGGTGAATCCGATCCCCGCCGTCCATCGCATCGTCTTCTCCCGGTTGCGGAAGTGCTTGATCCCGTGGGCGAGGAACACGAAGCCCACCGCCATCCGCAAGATGAGTAGGGCGGCATCACCGGTATCGGGCATGGTCTCTCCGTGTCTGGGGGCTCGGTGGCAGCCAACCGTGACGGGGACAGCGATGTTCCCGATGGAATCACCGGGTGGCTCCCGGCGTTCCGACCGGCAGCCCCCCGAGGAGCGCGATGACCAACATCACCCTGCCGGAGATCAAGCCCGAGTATGAACCGACCCGCGCCACCCTGCACGCCTACGCACTAGCACTCGGACGCCTTGACGCGAACGCGCGGGGTACCCCACCCCAAGTGGTGGCACCTCGGCCTCAAGGTGCGTCACGAGGGTCTCGCCACCGATCCGCTGCCTCTCCCCGACGGTGGATCGCTGGCGATCACCATGGACCTGCGACACCACGAGATCGTCCTGCGCTCCAGCACCGGCTGGGAGCTTCGGAGCGATCTCCGCTCGGCAGGCACCGGGACCGAACTGGCCGATCGCATGTTTGATGCGGTCAGCGAGCTCGGTCTCGAGGGTCCCTACGACCGGTCACGGTTCGAGAACGATGACCCTCGCACCTACGACCCTGCGGCTGCCGAGGTGTACTTCGAAGCATTCGTCGCCGTCAACACCATCTTCGAGCGTCGCCGGTTGTCTCTCGGCGACCGGGTGAGCCCCATTCAGGTGTGGCCCCACGGGTTCGACCTCGCCTTCGACTGGTTTGGCTCCCGTATCGAGGAGGAGGGCGGGGAGCGAGTCTCCCCGGAAGTCAACCTCGGCTTCTACCCGGGCGGCATTCCGTACTTCTACTCGAACCCGTGGCCTTTCGACAGCAGCCTCGTCGGTTCCCCGCTCCCCCACGGTGCCCAATGGCACCTCGAGGGATGGCAGGGGACGATGCTCCCCTACGCCGCGGTCCGCGCCGGCGACGCCGCCACAAGGTTGCTCGACTACGCCCGGGCGGTGTTCGACCTGGCGACTCCCGGCTTGGGCGTGTGACGACCGACCCGCAGGCATCGCCTCCGGGCGCGACGAGTACCGTTGCCTGTCCCCGTCCCATCGATGGCGATCGGGTTCGCCGGAGGAGAGCGGGATGAACCTCGAGCGAGAGATCAAGCTGGCGGTGCCGGCCGGGTTCCGGCTTCCCGAGTCCTATTTGGGTGGCGTGGTTGCCCGATCGGTCGACACGCAGCGTTACGCCACGGTCTACTTCGACACGCCCGATCTCCGCCTGGTCCGCTGGGACTGCAGCCTGCGCCACCGCGAGGGCCAGGGCTGGACCCTCAAATTGCCCGCCGATCGCTCGAGCGACGTGTTGACGCGGCGAGAACTGGAGTTCGCCGGTGAGCCGCCTCGGCCGCCAACCGAGGCGGTGGATCTGATACGGGCCTTCGTGCGGACCGCCGACCTCTCTCCAGTGGCGCGACTGGGAACTCACCGCGCCATCGTCGAACTCGAAACCGAGGATGGCAAGCCACTGGCAACCATCACCGAAGACGCGGTCTCGGTGATGGACGGCAGCCGGGTGACTTCCCGGTTCCGGGAACTGGAGTTGGAGCTCGCCCCAAACGCGTCCGTCGAGATCCTGGCTCCGCTCGTTGCCGTATTGCGCGCTGCGGGCGCCGGACCGGTCGACAACATTCCCAAGCTGGCGCGCGTCCTCGGGCTCCTCGCTCAGGAGTCCGAGATCGCCCTTCCCCAACTCGGTCCCGACTCCACGATTCGAGACCTGGTCTGTTCCGCCCTGGGCCGGTCCGTGATCAGGCTGTTCCGCCACGACCCGGGCGTCCGCCTCGGTGACGACCCCGCGGACGTCCATCAGGCGCGGGTAGCCACGAGGCGATTGCGCTCGGATCTCCGTTCATTCCGTGCAGAGCTCGACCCGACCTGGGCAGCGCCGCTGCAGGAGGAGCTTCGCTGGATCGGGGGGGAACTCGGCGCGGTGCGCGATGCCGAGGTGCTGCGCGACCGGCTGCGAGCACACTCCGCCGTTCTGCCGGAACGAGACCGAAGCAGTGCCGAAGGTTTCGTCGCTCGTATGGAAGCGGCACGCGCCGTGGCGCGCGACGGCCTCATGATCGCCATGCGCCACCCTCGCTACCTGACATTGCTCGATCGGCTCATCGAGGCGACGGGGTCGCCCGGCGTCCTCGACGAGGTCGCTCTTCTCCCCGCAACCCAAACGCTGGGACGACTGGTCAAGGGCCCGTGGTCTCAATTGCGCTCGGCGATCGAGCGGGCGGTCGCCGACCCCACCGATCCCGTGCTGCTACATGCGGCTCGCATCCGCGCCAAGAGGGTCCGCTACACGTCCGAGGCACTCGCCCCGATCTTCGGCGATGTGGCGCAGCGGTTCGCCGCCGCCGCCGGGAAACTCCAGGACGTGCTGGGCGAACACCAGGATGCGGTGACCGCCGCAGACTGGCTGAGCGCCGAGGCCTCCTCTTCGGGTGCCACTGGCGCGCTCGCCGCCGGGGAGTTGGCGGTGCTCGAAGCGAAGGCGGCAGCGGCGGCCCGGGCCGAGTGGCCGGCCGCCTGGAAGGCGCTGGCCGACAAGCGGCTACGGTTCTGGAATTGAGCTGGAGGGGCTCGCTTCCGGGGCCGGAGACGGCTCGCCGTCATCCCCTGACCTGTCCGGCGATGCAGTCCGTGCTCCGGGCGTCTCCCCGATGACCGACCGACGTCGCCGTCCCGGGGCACCCGACGTGCGCACCGCGGTTCTCGACCTGGGCAGCACCACATTCCAGCTGCTCGTGGCCGATGCCGATCCCGAAGGCGGCCTCACGCCCATCCTCCGGGACCGGGTCGTCCTCAATCTCGGGCTGGTGCTGGCGAACCACGGCCGCATCCCGCAGCCCGAGGCCCAGCGGGCTGCGGACACTGCTCGCCGGTTGCGCGATGTGGCGGTACGAGCCGGGGCCGACCGGTTCGTAGTGCTGGCGACCAGCGCTCTCCGCGACAGTCACAACCGTGGGGAGCTCACGGTGCTGCTCGAAGAAGCCGTCGGTCTGCCCGTGCAGTTCATCGACGGCCGCGAGGAGGCCCGCCTCACCCTCCTCGGAGTGACCGCCAGCGTCGCCGTCGACGGCGGACCAACGCTGCTCCTCGACCTGGGTGGCGGCAGCCTGGAGGTGGCGCTCACCGACGACACCGGCCTGCGGTGGGGGCGCAGCGTCCCGGTAGGAGCGGGAAGGCTCACCGGCATGCTTGCCGGTTCCGATCCCCCGACCCGGGAGGAACGCAAGGCGGTTCAGGCGGCGGTGAAGGAGGCGGTGTCGCCGTTCGTCGCCGACATCAGAGACTTCTCACCGGCGCGCTGCATCGCCAGTGGGGGAACGGCCGGCGCCCTGGCGAGGCTGCTCGCCGCGAGGCGCTGGGCGATCCCGCCGGCCTCACTGAACCAGTACTCCTTTCCGGTGGCAGATCTGCGCGCCCTCACCCGCCGCCTTGACTCGATGACCCTCAAGCAGCGACTGCAGTTGCCGGGCATCGACGAACGGCGGGCGGACCTGCTGCCGGTGGGTGGATGGGTCCTCACCACCGCGGCGGCAACCCTCGACGTGGAAGAACTGGTCCACTCGGAATGGGGTTTTCGAGAGGGCGCGGTTCTCGACGCCCTGGGAATTCGCCAAGACACCGCCCCGAGCTTTACGGACCTGCGACGGCGCTCGGTGGACCGCCTGGTGCGCATGTGGGGCGAGGATCCGCGCTACCTCGACCTTGTGGCGGCGGTGGCCGAGACCCTCTTCGACGGGACCCGCGAGTTGCACGGTCTCGGAGTCCGCGAGCGGGAGTGGCTGGGGCACGCCGCTCGCCTCCACACCATCGGGAGCCGGATCTCCCCGGCACGCCTGCACAAACACGGGGCGTACCTGGTCGAGCACGGCGGGCTGCGCGGCTTCTCGCCGGAGGAGATCGCCATCCTCGCCTCCGTTGTCCGCTTCCAACGGGGGAAGGATCCCCGACCGGTGTACGCCCCCTATTCCGGTCTGCCGGCCGGGATCAAACGGACCTGCGTCGTTCTCGTGGGGATCTTCCGCATCGCCCACGCCATCGCCCGGGGTCCCGAAGACGAGGGCCTGGTCGTCACGACGAAGCTTCGTGAGAAGGGACCACGGATTCGAGTTGCCGGCTCCTCGAACCCGGAAGCGGTGCTGGTGGAGGCCGCCGAGGCGAGTGGCCTGCTCGAGCGGACTCTCGAAGCGGCCATCGCGGTGGAGACGACCGTGAGCGGTACCTCCTAGCCGGGACGGCACGTCCGGTCGGCGACCAGGTCCTCTGCTCTTCGCCCTCCCGCCGGCTTCGGCCCGATCCGGCGGCGGATTCGATGCCGCCGCCAACCAACCGACCCCGGAACTCCCCCGCCGACCGCACGAACAGCACCGAGGGCAGCTGCTCGGTCATCTCTTCGAGGCGCGCCGCGTAGGTGATTTCGTGGCCCGGGACGAGGGCCTGTAGGCCGAGCAAGACGACGTCGCCGTCTCCCGACTCCCTCCTGATCAGAGCACCGAGGCGCCTTCCGGTTTGCGCTTCACCGTGGTCGCGGCACGGATTCGGGCGGATCGCACCACCCGATCGAGGAGACGAGTGTTGCGCTCCGGCATGTCGGACGTGGCGATGCTCTTCACCGAGATGACCGCGTCCCGCCAATCCGGGTTTGAGTGACAGCAGATGGGCGAACAGCACCAGCATGTCCCCATTGCTCTGCAGGCCACCCCACCACACGTCGGTGCGGCGCCTGGGCGCGGCGTTCCGCCTTGTCGCTCTGCGCTCCCGGCTCGCGCCGTCGCCGGCGGCCTCGGCGGTTCAGGAAGACCGAATCTCGCCGGCGGGCGGACCGTCGGTCTCCCGACGCGTCAACTCCTCATGCAGCGCCTCGGAGGAATACCCCAGCAGCAGCGGATCCCAGGGCCGGGTCCCCGGGGCGATCGGCGTGTCGCGCTCCAGCAGTTCTGCCACCACGTCCCGCAAGGTGCGCGCCCAGGCGCGCCCCGCCGCCGAGGCGTGCATGCTCAGCGTTCCGTCGGTATTGGCGAGATACACCCGGGCCTCCGGGTGAGGATTTCCCCGCGACCCGCTCTCCCCGTAGACCAGGATCACACAGGGTGCCACCACGTCCTGGATGCCTCCGGTGGCGATGAAGTCACCCTCATAGGCCCACCCGCCGCCCTGGTTGGCGTCGACCGCATGAACGACCTTCGCCCAGTTCTTCAAGCGGGCATCGCCGACCAGCGGAACCTCGATGGCAATCGGCACCCCCATGGCCGTCACCGTACCGGGTGGGAATGGGAGCGACTCACCCGGCCCGGCTGATGCCGGCCTGGCGCAGCATCGCCGCCGGGACACCTGCCTCGCGCCATGCCGTGTATGAGATTCCCTTGCGGCTCGAGTAGGACTTGGCGTACTTGACAAAACCCGTCTCCAACTCGGCCATGTCTGCCACCGACTCGGCCCTGGCCAGGAGCTGTTCCGCCTCGATCCGGGACTGGCGCAAATCGACCGCCTTCAGCGGGTCGGATTCGGCGGCGATCTTTGCTCCGAGATCACTGATGCGCTTCTCGAGCGTCACCGGCGTGACCGGTCGGCCGGGGCGGCGGTTGCCCAGAGCCTGCAGATAGAGTTTGATCGCTCGCGATTCCCGGCGGCCCTGCGCCAGGGCTGCCTTGTGCTGGGCGGACATTGCCATGGGGGATTCCCTTCGAATGCGATCGGCGTTCTCGATCCGTATGGTAAGGAACTGCGCCCGCCAGCACCAGATAGGCGGTCAATGGAGCCGGCTTTCCTTGGCCGATATGGATTGCCGATACCGCCCGGATCTCCCCAATTAGCGCGGGCGTTTCCCACGGTGGCTCGGAGCTGCCGCCCGGGACGCCGCAACCCCGATCGGATGATCCCGAGCCGTTGGCTACCCCGTCGAGTGGCCCGTCGTCGTCGGTGCAATCGACCCCTTGGGGTATTCCGGCCCTATCGTCGATCGTCGATAGGCCCAGAATCAGTCGTGGATGGAAAGGAGGGGGCTCGACATGCACGAGCAAGACAAAGGCGCCATCCTCATCGACGTCACCGACACGGGGGACGTCGCCTTCGATCGCAACCTACTGTCCGGATTCGGACATCCGGTGATGGTGTGCCACGGTCCGCAGGAGTCGGAGTGCCCGCTGCTCACCGGTGATCAGTGCGACCTCGTGGACCGGGCCCACGGGGTCATGTTCGAACTCGACCTCGACCTCCCCGCCCACCGGGCGATCTTCCGCCGCTATCAGGAGATCCTCGCCGAGGACATCCCGATCCGCGCCGTGGTCAAGCCCGGCCAAGAGACGACCTACGCCGAGCTGCTGCAGCGGGTCCAGGTGTGGACCAAGCAGCCGGACGCGGCCGAGCTCGACGCCTTCGCCGCCGGTGTCGAGGCCTACGATCGGATCGTCGAGTAGTCGGGTCAGTCGAGTCGCGGGGCATCTCTCCGCGTTCGCCGCGCGCCCCCGGGGCCTTCGTCCCATGATCAGGGGACTCCGCCCGACGGCGCGCCGGACGCGACTCGTTAGCATCCCCCAAATCGGCGGGGCACCGGGCTCAGGAAAGGGAGAGGTAACCCCATGAGGAGAGCAGCGACCAGGGCCGGCGTGATCGCCATTGTCGGCCTGGCCCTCGGGTTCGTGTCCGCCGGCGCCTCCTTCGCCCAAACCGACCAGCCCTCCGACCAGGTGGTCGCCGAGGGCCGAGTGGTGTTCGAGGCCAGCTGCATCGCCTGCCACCAGGTCGACGGCGCCGGGCTCGCCGGGGTCTTCCCTCCTCTTGCCGGGAACGACCACGTCTTCGACAGCGCGTACGTCGCCGACGTGCTCGCCAACGGCCTCACCGGGGAACTCGTGGTCAATGGGACCACCTACAACAGCGTGATGCCGGCGTTTGCCGCACTCACCCCCGATCAGGTGACCTCGGTCACCGCCTACCTCCAATTCGGGCTCAACGGCGCCACAACACCGACCACGGTCGTCGCCGGAGGCCCCACCGGTGAGGGCGAATCCGGCTCGCTGCCCAGGACGCTTCTCTACCTCGCCGCCACCCTGGCGTTCCTCGCCGCCGCGGTCCTTCTTTTCGGTCCCCTGGCGGTCGCCCGGCGCGCCGACGGCGGCTCGTTCGGCGCAGGCCAGGTGTGGGTGAAGACCCTGGTCATCTTCGGGTTCTTCCTGGTGTTCACAGTGATGCTGCCCTCGCTACTGATCAAGTGGAGTGCCCTGTCTTCTCTGCCCAGCCTGGCGCGCGATCTCATCGGCACCGCCGTGTGGTTCATCGCCCTCGGTGGCGGCATGTACCTGTTGCGGCGCGCCCAGAAGAGCAGAGTCGTCTGATGCAGGCGCTGCGCTTCTACGACGAGAACATTCCCTGCCTCGCCGCCTGTCCGGTGCACACCAATGCCGGGGCATACGTTGCCGCCATCGCCGACGGAGACGACCTCACCGCCTACCTGACCGCCCGTCTCCCCAACCCGTTCGCCTCGGTCTGTGGCCGGGTGTGCGCCGCGCCCTGCGAGACGGCCTGCCGCCGGGGCGAGATCGACCAACCGATCGCCATCCGGGCCCTGAAGCGGTTCGTCACCCAGAAGTACGGGGTCGAAGCCGGTGGCGACGCCTGGCGCACGGTGGCGGCACCCTCGGGGCCGGATCGTGATCAGAGCGTCGGGATCATCGGGGGCGGGCCGGCCGGTATGTCGTGCGCCCATGACTTGCGGCGGCTGGGCTATCAGGTTTCGGTGTACGAGGCGACCGGTCAGCTCGGCGGGATGATGAAGCTGGGTATCCCCGAGTACCGCCTCGACCGCAGCCTCCTCCAGGCCGAGTTGGACTCGATCGTCTCGCTCGGGGTCGACGTCCACCTCAACACCCGGCTGGGTCGGGACATCACCTTCGAGGAGATCCGCTCCCGCCACGACGCGGTGTTCGTCGCCATCGGCGCCTCGCTCGGCCGGGGCCTGGACATCGAGGGGCATGAGGCCGACGGCGTGCTCAAGGCGATCGAGTTCCTCATCAACGCCAACCAGGGTTTCGAGGTGGAGGTCGGTGACAGGGTCGTCGTCATCGGCGGCGGCGACGTCGCCATGGATGCCGCCCGCACCGCCCTGCGGCGAGAGGCCTACGGCGTGGAGACCAACGGCGAAAACAACGGCGGCATCAGCGGGAGCACCCAGGAGGCGGTGGAGGAGGAGCGCTCCGCTCTTACCGAGGCGCTCGACGTGGCGAGGACCGCCAGCCGGGCCGGGGCGACCGATGTCACGGTGATCTCGCTGGAATCCGAGGAGGAGATGCCCGCCTCCCCGTTCGAGCTCGAGGAGGCCCGGGCCGAGGACATCAAGTTCGTCCACCGCCGCGGGCCGGCTCGCATCCTCACCGAGAACGGCAAGGTGGTCGGGCTGGAAACCGTCAAGGTGACCTCGGTCTTCGACGAGAACGGGCGCTTCGCTCCCACTTTCGACTCCTCGGACGTCATCGGATACGAGGCGGATACGGTGATTCTCGCCATCGGCCAGGCCATCGACGTCGAAGCGCTGGGACCCACGGGTCCAGCGATCTCGCCCCGGAAGACGGTTTCCGTGGAAGCCGACATGGGCACCTCCATCGACGGGGTTTGGGCGGGCGGCGACGCCGCTCATGGGCCGCGCACCCTGATCGAGGCGATCGCCGACGGCCGGAAGGTCGCCGCGGCGATCCACCAACACTTCACCGGCGAGGTGCCCGCCGAGGTCGACGGCCAACTGGTCGAGCTCGAGCAGTTCCATCGCCTCACCGACACCTACGACCGGGTGGAGCGACTCGCGGTGCCCACGATCTCCACGGACCGCCGCATCGGCCTCGCCGAGGTGGAGAGCGGGTTCACCGAGCAGCAGGCGCGGTGTGAGGCGGCCCGCTGCCTGCGGTGCTTCGCCAATATCGAGCTCGACATCGACAAGTGTGTGTTGTGCGCGCTGTGCGCCGATGTGTGCCCGCTGGATCTGATATCGCTCGTTCCGGCAGAGGAGGTTCAGCCGGGTGCTTTGGGGAGCACCGCCCTCATGCTCGACGAGAGCGCATGCATTCGCTGTGGACTGTGCATCGAACGGTGTCCTCCCAAGGCGCTGTCGATGGCCGTCTGGACCGGAGTTGGAGTGCCGGAGATAGGAGTGCCGGTGTGAAAGTCATGGACCGCATGAGACAGTCGACCATCGGGAGATCGATGTTCCGGGTCCCCGACCGGGTGACCGAGCGCGACCGCGCCGCCGGGCACTGGGCGAACTTCCTGCTCCACCTGTATCCGGTGAAGGTGCGCCGCAAGGAACTGACCTTTGGCTACTCGGCCTTCCTCGGAGTGTCCTCGCTGGTGCTGTTCGTGTCGCTGGTGGTCTCCGGGGTGTACCTGATGTTCTTCTACGTCCCCTCCCCAGGCAATGCCTACGGCGACATCCAGAACATCCAGACCAGCGTGGCTTTCGGTCAGTACGTTCGCAACGTCCACCGATGGGCGGCGCACCTGATGGTGATCGCGGTGGCCGCCCACATGGCCAAGGTGTTCTACCGGGGCGCCTACAAGCCGCCCAAGGAGTTCAACTGGGTGCTCGGCGTGATCCTGCTGGTGCTGACCCTGCTCCTCTCCTTCACCGGGTACCTGCTCCCCTGGGACCAGCTGGCCTACTGGGCGGTCACGGTGGGAACGTCGATGGCCGGCTACGTCCCGCTGATCGGCGACTCGGTGAAACAGATCCTGCTCGGAGGGCCGACGGTCGGATCGACCACATTGCTCCGCTTCTACGTGTTGCACGTCGCCGTCCTGCCGTTGTTGCTCACCGGCGTGCTGGCATTCCACCTGTGGAGATGGCGGAAGGACTCGATGTTGCAGATGGACCAGCAAGGAGGATCCGATGTCTGACCAGGATCCGACCATCGTCGCGGGACAGCGGCTCCTCGGAGTCGTCCCCGGGAAGCCGGCGGTCGGGGACCGCAAGGAGTTGAAGGAGGAAGACCCGGTCATGGTGTGGCCGCACCTGCTGGTGCGCCACGCGGTGGCGGCCCTGGTCGTGCTGTTCATCGTCCTGTTGCTCGGATTGGCCTTCGACGCCCCGCTGCGGGCGATCGCCGACCCGACCAACACCCCGAATCCGGAGAAGGCCCCCTGGTACTTCGCCGCGCTGCAGGAGCTGCTCTCCCACTTCCATCCGCTGGTCGCCGGGGTGCTGGTCCCCACCGCGATCATCCTCGGTCTCGCCGCACTCCCTTACATTGACCGCAACCCGGTCATCAGTCCCCGGGCCCGCAGGGTGGCGCGCACCACATTCACCGTGTTCCTGGTGGTGTGGATCGCGTTGACACTCGTCGGGTTCGCCTTCCGAGGCGCCAACTGGGGATGGGTGTGGCCGTGGCAGGAATGGCATGGTGAACTATGAGTGATCTCGACCGAAGGAAGTTCCTCTCCAGAGCCTGGAAGGGCGGCGCGGCGCTCCTCGCCGTCGCCGGAACCTGGACCTCTTGGGACCTGCTCCGCCCCGGGCTCGCCGCCGGGTTCGGGACGCAGGTGACGGCCGTGAGCCCCGACGCGGTCCCCGCCGACACGGTGATCGAGATTCCCCAGGCACGCGCCTACCTGACCAAGGTGAACGACGAGGTCGTCGCCCTGTCCGAGATCTGCCCCCATCTCGCCTGCCGGGTGCCCTTCTGCGAATCCTCCGGGTGGTTCGAGTGCCCTTGCCATGGCTCGAAGTTCGATCGGGCCGGCGACTACATGGAGGGCCCGTCCCCCCGGGGAATGGATCGCTACGCGGTAGAGGTCGTGGACGGGGTGGTGGTCATCGACACGTCCGAGAAGATCAAGGGATCAGACCTGGGAACCCGGGTCATCGACGAGCCTCCCAAGGGCCCGCACTGCACGGAGGGGGAAGCCTGATGCCGGAACGCCCCGCCGATCCCCAGCTGGAGAAGACGACCAACACCTGGATGGTCTGGGGATTGGCCGTCATGGTCCTCATGGTGGTGATCTTCCCCATCTACCGCTGGTACGAGCCGTCCAATCGCGAGGCCGCCCGCTCCGCCCAGCTGGCCAATCTCGCTGACGAGGGTCGGTCGCTGTTCACCAGCAACTGCATCGCTTGCCACGGCGCCACCGGAGAGGGTGGCATCGGGCCGGCGTTGAACTCCCAGCAGTTCCTCACCTCGGCGACCGACAAGCAGATCGAGAGCCTCATCGCCACCGGAGTGCCGGGCTCACAGATGAGCGCCTACTCCCAGGACTTCAACGGTTCGCTGACCTCGGAGCAGATCAGGGCGATCGCCACGTACCTGCGCAGCCTCGAGGGAGGCGCTCCCGACGTTCCCAACTGGCGGGATCCGCTCGGGCTGCTCGCCGGCTGAGCGGCAGGTTGCCGAGCTCTGTGCTCGCGGCGTGACGCCAACACCGCGCCCGCCAGGACCACCGGGCCGACCCGCTCGGAGAGGAAGATCGCTCCGAGGGCGAGGGCCACCACCGGGATCAGGTAGGTGATCAGCGACGCCCGGGGCCCGCCGACCCGGCCCACCAAGGTGGCATGGCGGATCAGGGGTGACAATCGGCTCGCGGTCGGAGCGCTCCCGGCGCGGCGGAGGTGGATCGCGCTCACGGTCTCCAGAACTCCCTGCAAGGTTCGACATGATCGCCAACCGGCAAGGTCGGCCTCAGCCGCGCCCGAGGACGATACCGAGGCACAGCACAACCAGCACCACCGTCCCCACCAGGGCGAACTTTCGGTCCCGCTGCCTCCCCCAGATCCCGATGAGCGCCACCACCCGGGCGACCGGGGTGAGGATGAGCATGAGAATGCCGACGGCCATGACTCGATCCCCCACAGAACCGGCGCGGGTGATCGATCGCAGTGGCACGGCGACTGCCGCCATATCGCCTTCGACGAGGTCGATGGCGAGTCCCGATGCCATCGTGACCACACCGAGAAGGAGCCCGATCCTCAGCACCCACTGGATACGGCGGTGATTTCGCTCCGATGCCTCGATGAGTGTTCGATCATCCACCAAAGCCCACCCCCAACGCGCGTAACCCCATCTCCACGGCCACCACGACGAGTACCGCGGCGAGAATCCGCTTGACGAGTCGTGGCGGCGCGGCACTGGCCATGCGGGTTGCGACGAGAGAACCGCCCACCACCCCGAGGGCGACGGGCACCGCCACCAGCGGCTCGAGGTAACCGCGCTGGAAGTAGATGAACACGCTCGCGGCGGCGGTCACCCCGATCATGAAGTTCGATGTTGCCGCCGCCACTTTGACCGGGACGTCCATGCCAAGGTTCATCGCCGGGACCTTGAGGAAGCCGCCTCCCACGCCGAGCATCCCCGAAACCGACCCGGCAAGAAGCGAAACAGCCGAACCGACCCAGAGCCGTTTCGCCCGGTAACGGACCAGACCGCCTCTGGCCTCGTCGACATATGCACCGGCAAGCATTCCCGGCTCTTCCCATCCGACCTCATCGACCGCCATCGTCTCCACCAGGCGCAGCGTCGGATGCCCGGCACCGCGCAGCACCAACACCGCGGTAACGCTCATCACACCGGCGAACAGCGCGGTGATGACATCCACCGGGACCAGCGCCGCCACCAATCCCCCGGTCATGCCACCGATCGTCGTGGCCACCTCGAGGGTCATCCCCAGTCGCGTGTTCGTGATACCCCTTCCGAGGTAGACGCTCCCTGCCGACGTCGAGGTGGCAATCACCGCCACGAGCGACGCCGCCACGGCGAAACGGATGTCGAGACCGAAGCCAAGGACGAGGGTGGGGACGATCACCACGCCTCCGCCGATGCCGACGAGGGCCCCCAGCCACCCTGCGCCCAGCCCGAGAACGACCATGAGGACCAGATCGACCGGGGAAACAGGCACCGACTCAGGTTAGGGCGGCCGACATGTAGCCCCTCGAAGGGCGGTAGCCAGCCGATGTCGTGGTCACCACCTGTTCGGGCGTCCGGGCAAATCGATCACCACCTATCTGCGCAGCCTCGAGGAAAGCGCTCCCGACGTTCCCAACCGGCGGGATCCGCTCGGGCTGCTCGGCGGCTGATCGGCAGGTCGCGCGCTCAGTGCTCGCGGCGTGACGCCAGCACCGCGCCCGACAACACCAGCACCACGCCCGCCAGGGCCACCGGAGCTACCCGCTCGGAGAGGAAGATGGCGCCGAGGGCAAGGGCCACCACCGGGATCAGGTAGGTGATCAGCGAAGCCCGCGGCCCGCCGACCCGGCCCACCAAGGTGGCCATGAAGGCGAAGGCGATGCCGGTTCCGACCACCCCGAGGAAGAACACCGCCACCGCCGGCTCCCAGGCTAAGGTCGATCTGGTCAGCCCGAGGATGCCGAAGGGCGTGGTCCACAGCGTGCCCAGCACCAGCATCTGGCCCATCACCGCCACCGACCCGTACTTGCGTTGCAGCGGACCTGCCATGTTGGTGGCGATCCCGTAACAGACGGTCGCCGCCAGGACCATGAGCACGCCGACGAACGCGGTCCCCCCTTCGGCGCTGGTCCCGGCGCTCACCAGGGCGATGCCGGCGAACCCGACCGCGATCCCCCACCACTGGGTGCGGCCGATCATCCGCTTGAAGAACAACGCGGCGAATATCCCGGCGAACAACGGGGTGCCGCCGTTGAGCAATCCGGTGACCGCACTGTTGATGTGCTCCTCGGCCAAGGGAAAGAGCGTGAAGGGGATGCCCACCCAGATCACCGACAACCGGATCAGGCGCCCCAGGTCCCGGCGTTCGATCCGGGTGCGCGCCGAGGGCACGACCATCAGCGCTGCCGCCCCCAGGCCGACCCGCGCCCAGGTGATCAGTCCGGGGTGGAAGACCTCGAGGCCCACCTTGATCAGCAGGAACGACGACCCCCAGATCAGACCGACTGCGGAGAACAGGATCCAGTCGAGCGCAGCGAACGGCTCGCGATCCGAGCGCGCCGCGGGCACGGCCGGGGATGTGGCCTCGATCGCGCTCATGGTCTGAAGAACACCTCGATTGGTCGGTCCGTTGCGCTACCGAAGGACAGCGAAGGGGGGATCATTGCAGGATCGACGAGGCTAGATCGCTCGACCTCCGCCCGCGATCCGGAAGCCTCCCGCGAAGCTGTTGCGGCTCACCGGATTGAACAGGATTCGCACCCTGTTTCCGACTCACGTGCCCAAGCCGAGGCGTAGAGTTCGTACCGTCGTCACTTCGCGATTTCTTTCGCGTTCATACTCTGAGGGGAGGGTAATCATGAGGGCACACCAGCGGTTGGCACGAGGAGCGGCAGCAGTTCTGCTCGGAATCTCCCTGGTCGGCGGCAGCCTGGCTGGGACGGCGCTGGCGGACGACCAGACGATTCCGCCGGGCTACGACCTGTTCGAGACCGATCCCCAAACGACCCATTTCGACTTCCAGGGCCCGGCCGCGCTACCCGCCGGATTCTTCGGCCCCGGATCTGAGCCATTCTCCGGACAGATCAACTTCGCCGGCGCACCCGTGGCAACGTTCGGGGGGCACAACACTGGGGACGCCGACACCATTGTTCGGCGTCCTCGGTCGGCCATGCCGGGGGCCCCTGATCCCATAGACATAGAGCTCGTCGCCCTCTCCCTGGTCAGCGTGCAGCCCATCACGGTGACCTACACGGGCATGGGCACCCACGAATGGGAAGTCAACGTCGGCCTCTCCCCCACCACCCCTTCGAAGGGTCAGATGAGAATCTACGGGAACACAACCGAGGGGGGCACGTTCGACTCCCAGCTGCAGGTCGTGCCGCTGTTCACCTTCACTCGCCTCTTCGACGGCTTTCAGGTCGTACTCGACGGGTCGGAGATGCCGCCTCAGATCCTGATGGCGGAGGGCGTCCCGTGGCGGCCCGGTTGCGAGCTCCCGGCGCTCGCCGTGCCGGGACTGAACGACGGGTTCTGCCCCAGCTTCGACGGTGACAAGGTGCTGACGATGGAGGAGGCCCTCCTGGCCACCCACGGGGTCCGTCCGGCGCAGCCGGCGCTCGAGCACTTCAAGTGCTACACGGTGACGCCGACGAGGTTCGAGAACCGCACGGTCCAGCTGACCGACCAGTTCGGGACTCGGAGCGCCCAGGTGACCGATCGCACCCGCCTGTGCAATCCGGCGCGGAAGAACAACGAGCCGTACTCCAACAAGCGCGCCCACCTGGTGTGTTACGCCGCACCCGGTCCGGAGCTGAATACGACGGTTGCTGTGCGCAACCAGTTTGGCTCCCAGCGCCTGCTGGTACACAAGGCGGAGACGCTGTGCGTCCCCTCGAAGAAGCGCGAGATCGGTGATCCGTTCAGGGGGATCCGGGTCCCGATCGATCACTTCCAGTGCTACTCCGTGGAGGCGGTGACGGGACTACAGAGGCTGGGACAACTCGGCGCGGTAAACCTGAAAGACCAGTTCGGCCGCACCACGACTCAGGTGGGGAATGCGGTGCAGCTGTGCACGCCGGTCGACAAGGACGGCAGCACCATCCAGCACCCGGTGAGCCACCTGGTCTGCTACCAGATCACCGGACCAGAGGTCAACACCCGGGTCCAGTTCAAGAACCAGTTCGAGCGGACGAAGATCAAGGCGATCAGGCCGGAACTCGTCTGCGTGCCCTCGGCGAAGGTCGTGGTTTCGTAGACCAGAGGAAGAGGCAGGGCGAGGGGGGATGCACATTCCCCCTCGCCTTCGCGTCGTGCGCCGAGTCTCCCTATCCGCCTAGGAGCAGGTACGCCGCCAGGCATCGAGGTCCCAGCGCTTCTGCAGGGAGCTGAACCCGAGCCCGGCGGTCAGCGGACAGAACTCGGAGACGTCCAGCTCGTACTCGACATGGAACACCGCCTTGCCGGCATCGATGAACGGCACCAACAGCTCGCACTCGTCGTAGAAGGCGCATTCCTCGTTGAGGGCCCAGTCGAAGTCGGGTTCCAGCTCCTCCACCTGGTCGAGATCGTTCTTCAGCCCGATCGACAGGCCCCGGGCATGGGCCGCCTCGGCGAGGAAACGGTTGAAGGCCAGCTGATCCTGCGCGCTGAGCGGGAAGCCGGTGCTGTTCGCATACCCGTCGATGTTGTCCACCTCGATGCCGTCGAACCCCCGATCCCGGCACAGGTCCATCCGGGCTTCCATGATCGGGCCCAGCACGTCGAGACGACGGATGTCCAACCACCGCTCCCCGGCCCACCCATTGGTGCGTCCCAGAACGGAGTCGGGGAAGTCATCGGCATCGGGACGGAACTCCTCCCAGGCACCGGCGCTCATGTAGCACACCACCACCCGTCCCCGGCTGTGCAGTTCGGTGATCACCGACGAGGGAGTCTCGAACAGATCGACGTCGAACATCTCCGCATCCACCGAGGTGTCGATTGCCCCCGACAGCTGCCACTGCCACGTCGTTCCCGGCCGTGGTTGCCAGATGTCCCCTGCCGACGCCGACTCACACTTGATCGTCGTCTCCGCCGCGCAGTCGTCGGATCCCGATCCGCCGTTGGCGACATCCGTTCCGCCGTTCCCGTCGAGGCTGTCGCCGCCACCCTGACCGTAGAGCCGGTCGCGGCCGCTGGCGCCGGTGAGGATGTCGGCGCCCCCGCCGCCGTAGATCCGATCGGCGCCGACCCCGCCGTCGATGGTGTCGTCGCCGGAACCACCGCACAGGTAGTCCTTGCCGCCGAGACCGTCGATCACGTCGTCCCCGCCGAGGCCGGCGACGACGTCGCCGCCCGGAGTGCCGGTGAGAACGTCATCCCCACCGGTCCCGACGATGGTGGCGGTCCGGCCGGCGCAGGTCTCCGCTCTGGCGTCCGCGACTTCCGCGGTGACCCTTGGGGCGACCGCGGTGAGACCGAGAAGGACGGCAATGCCGAGTCGAACCAACGAGTTCATGACGAGACGCTACCCGGCTCGAGCAGGAGCCGCACAGGCGATCGCTTGTCAACCGCTCCGCACGCAGCGGGCGTAGTTGTCGATCCGGACGACGTCGCCCTGGGGCCCATGGCCGTGGGGGAAGGCCGCTGAGTCGCCGGTCTTGGGGTCGCTGCGCTGCGCCCCCGCCCCGTGCACGTCGAGCAGGGTGTACGCCCCCGACGGGCTCTGCATCCATCCCAGGGCCCGGCCGAATGCCACATACACCGCGTTGGCTCCGCTGACCAGATTGGCGTGGGTGGTACCCGCCCAGTAGAAGGGGAAGTCGCTGCCTCCGCCCTCGTCGGTGATCGCCGACACCACAAAGAGCGGATCGATCGCCGGCGACCCGGTGGTAGCCGGCGATCGGGTGTAGTCGACGATGCTCTGCAGCTCCTTGGCGTCGGGCAGCCGCCAGTCGTCGTACCCGCCGGTTCCCAGCGCCCCGCAGTATCCGAGGGCGGATTCCCACTCGAGCCCCTGACCGCTGTCGGCCTGCTGCCACATCAGCCCGGTGGCCGCATCGGTGACCGTCCCGTTGCCGTTGTCGACGAAGTCGTTGACCCCGTATCCGGTGTCACCCCGCACGTAGAGCACGAAGAAGGTCTTGGCCTGGCCGAACAACTGGAGTCCGTAGCCCTTGATCCGCCCGTCGGCGAAGTTGACCCCGAACACCGTCTCGTCTCCGTTCATCGTCGTGCTCACGTACTTCGTGCTGGAGGCGTACTGAGAGTCGATCATCCGCTCCCCGGCTGCCTCGTCTCCGTACTCGAACATGAAGTACTCGGTGTCGATGAACGGCACCGCGTCACAACTCGGGAGGTTCTCACACCCGCTGGGGTCGGTGCCGCTGAAGAGGATCAGCGAGTACAGCTCCTTGATCGTGGGCAGGCGCCAATCGTGATGACCCGCCAGATCGAACCCCGCCGCCCCGGCCACCGCCTGGGCGTAGGTCATCTTCTCCCCGGGATCCCGTTGCCACATCAGGCCGGTGACCTTGTCGGTGATCGTCCCGTCGCCATTGTCGGCGTAGCCCGGCTGCAGACCGGCGTGCCCGGCGTCCTGACCAGACAGCGGGTTGCTCGCCGCAGGGGTGGTGATCGCATCGCTGCTGTCGTAGAAGGTCGTTTGGCCGGTATCGACGATCGGGTGTGCGGCCGTCCCCGCCTCGCATCCCTGGGTGGTCTCGGCGACACAGGTGTCCGCGCCGCCGCCTCCCACCGCGGTGTCGGACCCGGCATCCCCGGAGAGGGCGTCGTTTCCGCCCTGGCCGTAGAGCCGGTCACCGCCGCTGCCTCCGGAGAGGGTGTCGTCACCGCTGCCGCCCTTGAGGCGATCCCGGCCGCTCCCGCCGGAGATGACGTCGGCGCCGGAACCGCCGCACAGGTAGTCCTTGCCGCCCAGGCCGTGGATGGTGTCGTTCCCTCCCAGGCCGACGATGACATCGGATTCCGCCGTTCCCAGGAGCACGTCGGCGTCATCCGTGCCGACCAGCGTGGGAGTGCGCCCGAAGCACGAGAGATCGGTGCGCGAGGTTGCATCGCCGGACGCACAAGCGATGGCAACCGCCATCACCGCCGCCACCACGCCGATCAGTCCGCGGGACCTCATGGAGTGGAATGTACCTCAGTCTTCCCCAGAGCGGCCTCGGCAACCGTGGCTGACGGCCACAGGTGGCCGCGATGCCCGCGTGGGCTGAGCAGACCTCCCGAATCGAGATCGGTCCGCTCGTGGCCTGTGACTCCTATCGCAATCCAGGCCTGTTGGCTGACATGGCCCGAACCGTCGACCACGTCTCCGGGGGACGATTGGCACTCGGGATCGAACCCACCTCTCCATGGGTGTCACTCAATTCACCCCTGGATACAACGGCCCGGCCTGGGATGTCGCCGACGCCGTCGAATGGCTCGTGTGGAGAGATGAGAAGAACGCGGTCGCGTAGCTCGTCACTCCCGCTTGGGCAGGTCCAGGAGGCCGAGGTGGATCATGACGTGGTGGGGGCGGCAGACAAGGCGCATGCCCTCCACATTGGTGAGTCCGCCCCTGATCCAGGGGACCTCATGGTGGGCGTCGCACCAGCCGGGCGGTCTGCCACACCCGGGGATGACACAGCCGCCGTCCCTGACGGCGAGGGCCCGAAGCTGCGCCGGGGTGGCGGTGCGGGCCCGCCGTCCCATTTGGAGCACCTCGTCTGGACCCTCCATGAGGACCGCGCAAACCGTGGCATCGCACGCCAGGAACTCCCGGGCAGCAGGTCCCAGGACGCGTCCCTCGCCGATCTCGCTGCGAGTGACCGCTCCACCGGTGAGGCCGTCGATGTCGACGATCACGTTGAGATGAGGGCGCTGGCCCCCTGAGATGGGAGCGTCACCAGAATCGAGATATCGGCGACAGATCTCGCCGAGGGCATCGGCCCGGCGCTGGGTGGAGGTCCGACCATCGGCGTCGTCTCGGTCGGCCGGCCCGCTCAGGGCCCTGATGGCGCTGATCACCGTCTCGCCCGAGACCGGATCCAGGTCGGCGTCGACATGCACCATGCCCTCGATGGTTTCCGAGAAGGACAGCCGTCTCCGTTCGAAGCGCTCCCGCTCCTCGAGGCGGCTCAACCCGGCGGCGGCGTTCTGTCGCCACAGGTCCACTGTCTGAGTGAACGTCCTGGCATCCTGGTGGCAGCCGCGGTCCACCAGCGCCTCCTCGACGGTGGCGAACCGATGGGGTGCGGCTTCCCAGGCATCGATCAGCCGGCGGACTCGGACGCTACCGATCTCACCGGCGTGGAAGGCGGCGGAGGTGTGGGGCATCTCCGGCAGCGAACGAGCGATCCGCACCAGACCGGCGGCGGCACGATGGGAGTCACCGCTGCGATGCGCCACGAACGCTGCGGCGGACAGATAACCCTCCCGGAGGAACGAGCGGCGGCGGTCGATCTCGGCCAACGCCATGGCACCCTCAGCGGCCGCCGCACGCTCCCGGCGTCGTCGCTCCAGGTAGAACTCGTGCAACTCGCCGTCCGACATCTCGCTCACGGCGGTCGCGCCCGGCAACCCGGCTGCGGCCGGGCCGTCGGTGGGGACGGGAGTCATCAACGCCAACATGTGGGCAACGTATCAACCGGGTGTGACATGCCAGATGAATTGGTCTACGTGGTGGTCACCGCGCGCCCGCTGCGGCCTCTCGAGGCGGAGTGCGCTGATACGTCGTTCCGGGCTCCAGTTGACAGTCTCGGCGCGAGGTGCCGGTTCGGCGGGCGGTCCCTATTGCGCCGCGGTCAGCTGGCCCGTCGTGGAGCCACCCTGGTGGCTGCCAGCCGTCAGCGCGAACGAAAACGGGCTGTCCGCCGGAGTGAGTTCGATCATGGGTGTGACGGTCAGCACCAGTTCGAATGTGGTCCACCCGTCGGCTCGGCGGTAGGTCAGGTCGCCACCCATCATCCTGGCGAGCTGCCGTCCGATGCTCAGGCCGATGCCCAGTGTCTCGGGCTGGGAGTGGCGTGGATTGGCTCGCTGGTAGCGCGCGAACACAGTGTCTTCGCTGCCGGGAGGAATGCCCCCACCGTTGTCGCTCACGGCAACAGTGACTCCACCGGCGACTCTGGTGAGTCGGATCTTGACCCATGAGCCGCCATGCTTCGCCGTATTGTCCAACAGGATGCGGATGATCTGCCGGACGCGGTAGGGGTCGGCGATCACCCAGTCCTCGGCTCTGAGTTCATCGATGATCTCGATGTGTCCCCGTCCAATGGCCGCCACGTCGGTGAGAACGAGGGCCACCTCGGCCCCTGGCGACATTCGGCGCGGCTGAACTGAGAGAAGGCCATCCTCGATGCGCGTCACGGCGATCACATCCTGGAGGAGATACTCGAGCTCTGCAGCCTGGCTGACGATCGCGCCCACCATGGCGCTGCGTTCCTCCGCGGACAGGTCGGCGGAGTTCTCCTGGAGCAGGCGGCCGTATCCGAGCACGGCGGTCAGGGGTGTCCGCAGCGCGTGGCTGACGGCGGCCAGGAACGAATTCTTCGCGCGGGCGGCATCCTGCAGGTTCGCCAACTCGCGAGCCGATTGCGCCCGTCGGACCAACAGGTAGGACGCGGCGGCTGCAACGATGCTCCCCCCGGCACCCTCCAGCATGACGAGGACTGCATCAATCGGCAGCCCGGCAGGGGACTGGAGGCCGACGGTCACCTCCCAATCTCGACCTCCCAGAGCCACGGCTCGGCGCCATGTGCCGCCCGCTTGTGCCGGAGCGTGACCGTCGGAGACGTCGGTGACCGTCCAGGTCACCGAACTGACTGTGCTCGCAGGCAGGTTCTCATCGATAGTTGCCGTGAGGTCCACCGCAGCAAGAACGAAACCCTCGACCGAGGTCCCGCTGGGGTCATTGACCGCCCGAACTCCAACGAAACCGTTGTCGATCGGCACCCCGAGCACCGGGAGAACAGGCGTCAGGGCCAACCCTCCACTCGCCGCCGCCCAGTCGAGCGCGGCTCTTCGCCGTGGTTCCGACAGCTCGTCGAAACCAAAAGGAATCTCGCCATGGCTGGTGACACCGTGGAGGATGGGAGCGTACGAGGCGGCCGGGGCGATCTCGGGCTGGGGCACCTCGGGTGACCAGGCTGTCACCTCGAATCCTGGGCTCGACGCTTGTGCCCTCGTCAAGAACGACTCGAGATCAGCGGCCTCGACCAGCGGGGCATACGCCACGGCGTCCAAGCCTGGCTTCGGTCCGAGTATCCCGATGAATTGACTGAACTCGTCTTGGCTCACCGTGTCGCTCGCCTGATACAGCCCGCGCAGCGCCGAGAGCCACTCGCCCACCTCTTCCACGCCGTGAACGAAGGCCGCGGCAACCGAGTCGCCCGCCGCGTCGAGGCGGGTTTGGCGGGCTGCGATGGAGCGATGCCAGATCCAACCCGCGGACATCGTCGTCACAACCAACCCGGCTGCCCCCACGGCAGCGGCGAGCCGAAGCGCGCCGCGACGCTTCCCGTGCTGGGGCACGGCCTCGGCAGGCACGCGCCCGATCGTTTGTGCGGACCGGCTCATCCGGTTACATCGGCGAGGTGTCGGGTCGGCCTTAGGAAGTTGTTACCAGTTGGTGCTCCGCCGGCCGGCCACGCCAGCTGTCTCAGCGCCCGCTCCCGGCCTGGTTGGTCGACCACATGCACAGTGACGAGACCCCTGTTGACCAGGGGTTTGTCGGCTCCGGGGGAGAGATTCGAACTCTCAACCTACGGATTAACAGTCCGCCGCTCTGCCGTTGAGCTACCCCGGAAGGCGGGGAAGGGTACCACCGCGGGCGGGGTCATCCGTCCCCGAGATAGTCCTTGAGTCGGCCGGCGCGCGAGGGTTGGCGCAGTTTGGCGAGCGCCTTGGTCTCCAACTGGCGCACCCGCTCCCGGGTGACCCGGAAGTGCTTGCCGACCTCTTCGAGGGTGTGGATCTTCCCGTCGGCGAGGCCGAAACGCATGATCACCACCTGGCGTTCCCGCTCACTCAACTCCTCGAGGACGATGCGCAGGTAATCCTGGAGGAGGCGGAAGGAGGCGGCGGCGACCGGAGCCTCGGCGTCGGTGTCGGGGACGAAGTCGGCCAGGGTGGAGTCGTCCTCCTCCCCCAGCGGCGACTCCAACGACAGCGGGTCCTGGGCGATGCGGCGCAGCTCGTTGACCTTGGCCGGCTCCAACTCGAGGTCCTCGGCGATCTCCTCGATGGTGGGTTCCCGTCCCAGTTCCTGGCTCAGGCTGCGCTGCACCGCGGCGAGCTTGTTGATGGTCTCCACCATGTGCACCGGCACCCGGATGGTGCGCCCCTGGTCGGCGAGTGCCCTGGTGACCGCCTGGCGGATCCACCACGAGGCGTAGGTGGAGAACTTGAAGCCTTTGCGGTAGTCGAACTTCTGCACCGCCCGCATCAGCCCGAGGTTGCCTTCCTGGATCAGGTCGAGCAGCGGCATCCCCCGTCCCACGTACTTCTTGGCAATCGAGACCACGAGGCGGAGGTTCGCCTCGACGAGGCGCTGCTGTGCCCGATCCCCGAGCCGAACCGACCGCTCGAGGATGGTCCGGTCGGGGACCGCCATCTCTTCGACGCCGTTGGCCAGCTTCTCCTTGGCGCGGATTCCGCCCTCCATCTGCATCGACAGCTCGACTTCCTGTTGGGCGTCGAGCAGCGGGACGCGGCCGATCTCCTGGAGGTACATGCGGACCGCGTCGCTGACCTCGATCTCGTCGTCGGCGGGCACCGTGCCGAAGATCGCCTCCGGGGTGTCTTCACGCACCTCGACGTTCTGGTGGCGCAGCGTGTCCACGGCGCGATCGAAAGCCTCCAACGGCGCCTCGACATCCTCGAGCTCCTGTTGCACCTCGGCGGCCATCAGGAACCCGCGTTGCCGGGCGCGGGCGAGCAGCTCCTCGAGAACCTGGTCAACGGATTTCAATCGTGGCTCCACAGATCGCGACGCTGTCGGTCCAACGCTATCAACTCCTGGAAGCGAGCTGAATACGCCTCAGGCTCGGCGTCGGCATCGATGGCCTCGACGACGAGCCGCAGCTCCTGGATTCGGCGGTCCAGGGCCCCTACCTGAACCTTTCGTACCACCTCGTCGGCGTCGGGCAGCGGAGCATCGAGGAAGGCGAGACCCCGCAGCATTACCGCGGCATCGGAGTCGTCGTCGCCGAGCAGCGACCCCAGGTCGGGAGGCTCCCCCGGCTCCATCGCCGCCACCGTCGGCGCAACCAGCTCGTAGGCGGCGAGATGGTCGGCGCGGCTGAATACCCCGGTGAGGTCGACCCCGTGTACGCCCGGGTCGTTGGCCAGCAGCAGGCGGAGCACTTCAAGCTCGGCCTTCTCCGACCCGGTGAGCGAGGCCGACGGACGGGCGGACCGAGCAGGTCCGGACTCGCCACGGGGCACCGCCGCCTCGACCGCACCGACAACCACGTCGAGATCCACCCCGGTGCGCCGTGACACGAAGACCGCATACTCATGGCGGGTGACCCGGTCCGGATGGCGGGCGACCACCGCGGCCACCGCCCGCACCGCCCGGCCCCGTGCTTCCGGCTCGTCGAGCCGGAACCTCTCCAGCTCGCGTTCGATTCGGAACTGCAGCAGCGGGGTGGAAGACTCCAGCGCCTTGGCCAGAGCGGCAACGTCGCCGGCGGCGACCACATCGGCGGGATCGCGATTCTGCGGCAGTGCCGCCACCCGGAGGTCGAGATCGCCGGGGACGCTCCGCTCGAAGCCGCGCAGGCTGGCCCCCACCCCCGCCTCGTCGGCGTCGAACATCAGCACCACCTTCTCGGTGAAGCGACGGAGCAGGTCGAGGTGCTCCTCGCCGAGGGCGGTGCCGCAGGTGGCCACCGCGATCGGCATCTTGGCGATGTGGAGGGCGATCACGTCGGTGTATCCCTCGACGACCACCGCCTCGCCGCCGCGGACGATCTCGGACTTGGCCCAGTTGAGCCCGTAGAGCAGCTGCGACTTGTGATAGATCGGGGTCTCCGGCGAGTTGAGGTACTTGGGGCCGTCGCCGTCGAGCAGCCGGGCGCCAAAGCCGACCGCGTCGCCGCGCACGTCGTGGATCGGGAACATGATCCTCCCCCGGAAACGGTCGAACACCCTGCCGGTGCGGGCCCTGATGGCCAGGCCGGCGGTCACCATGATGTCATCGGGAACCCCGGTTCCCCGAAGGTGGCCCACGAGGGCGTCTCCGGGCATCGGGCTGTACCCCATCTGGAACTGCTCGACCAGCTCGCCGCCGTAGCCTCGCCCCCGCAGGTACTTGCGGGCGTTTCCGGCGTCGGGGGCGGTCTTCAATCCGGAGTGATAGAAGCGCACCGCTTCGGCGGTGGCATCGACCAGCACCTGCCGCCGGTCGCGCCGCTTCGCCGCGTCGGGGTCGCGTTGCAGCGTGATCCCGCTCCGCCTTGCCAGCAGCTCGACGGCGTCGGAGAAGTCCAGGGTCTGGGTCTCCTGGACGAAGCGAAAGATGTCACCGCTCTTCTCACAACCGAAACAGTGGTAGAGGCCGCGGGCGGGGTCGATCGACATCGACGCGGTCTTCTCCTGATGGAATGGGCACACCGCCATCACCGAACGGCCCGACCGCTTGACCTTGGTGACCTCGGAGACCAGCTCGACGAGGTCGGTGGCGTCCCGGACGCGCTCGATGTCCTCCCGCCGGTATGCCATCGGGCGAGGTTACCGGCTGCCGGCCGCAGGCGGCCGGCCTCCCGTCACCGTGTCGCCCGTCTCCCGCAAGAGGGCGGACCTCGCTCGTAGCCCCACTCCCGTTTGTCCAATGCCCAATGTCTCCAGAATGCACGAAACCCCCGGTGGCGGGCCGGGGGTCTCGTGGGAGGAAAGTCGGTTGTCGTTCAGCGGGCGAGGGCGTTGTTCTTGGCGAATTTCGCCAGGCTCGCCAGGAGACCCGCGCGAACAACGCTGAGTTGAGTGTCCGGGTGGATCATGTCAGCACGTTCCTGTCTTGGTATTCCATCGATTCATACTGTCAAACAGGATCATACCGCAAGATATTCCGTAGTCATGCCCATTTCCGATAAGATTCTTCTGAGATGGACTCCGTAGACCGAACAATCGTCGCGGCACTGCTCGAGGATGCCCGGCGCCCCCTCGCCCAGATCGCCAAGGACACCGGGCTGGCCACCAGCACGGTGCACCAGCGGGTCAAGCGTCTCGAGGACAACGGGATCATCTCCGGCTCCCGGATCCTCGTGGACTGGGTTGCCCTGGGCTACCCGGTGCTGGCCATCCTCAGCGCCGAGGTGGGCGGCGCCTCGCTGGCCGGGGTGGCCGAGGCGTTTCGAGCAGTTCCCTGCGTCCAGTCGTGCTGGGCGATCACCGGGGAGTTCGACCTGATGATGGTGGTCCGCGCCCACTCGTCGGCTCACCTCGGGGAGATCATCGAGGAGCTGCGGGCGATCTCACCGATCCGGACCCGCACGACGGTCGTGCTGAGCACGTTCTTCGAAGGACTCTTCCCCCCGCTGGAGAATCTCTAAAGGGTTCCGGCGAAGCGACCGCTGAGGTGCGAGACCAACTCGGCGATGGGCAGCCGCACCTGCTCGGTGGTGTCCCGGTCTCGCACCGTCACCGCCCGGTCCTCGAGGGTGTCGAAGTCCACCGTCACGCAGTACGGGGTTCCGATCTCGTCCTGACGCCGGTAACGCCGGCCGATCGACTGGGTGACGTCCACCTCGATCATCCAGTGCTTGCGGAGCATCGCCGCCACCTCGTCGACCACCCCGACGAGTTCATCCTTCTTGGAGAGGGGCAGCACCGCCACCTTGATGGGCGCCAGTCGGGGGTGGAGGCGGAGCACGGCGCGCTTCTCCCCGCCGACCTCGTCCTCCTCGTAGGCATCGATCAGGAAGGCGAACGCCGAACGGGTGACCCCGGCGGCCGGCTCGATGACATACGGGTAGAACCGCTCGTCGGACTCCTGGTCGTAGTAACGCAGATCGACGCCGCTCGCCTCGGTGTGCGCCTTGAGGTCGAAGTCGGTCCGGTTGGCAATGCCCTCGAGCTCGTC